>OCOW01000062.1_pt1 | contig 6572 bp, 10 predicted proteins | sample 1535251 | NCBI WGS metagenome assembly OCOW01 (sample SAMEA3275632, study PRJEB22092) | marine metagenome | biome: ENVO:marine biome; feature: ENVO:water; material: Sterivex cartridges | collected 2014-06-21T08:30:05+00 | depth 0 m | reverse complement strand
ATAACAGACAGATCTCTGCTTAAACTAAGATAATTTTAAAAAGGGAGTATGAAAAAAATTTTAGGCTTTTTGCTTGGACTCACTTTACTAACTGGTTGTGCAGAGTCTTTAGCTTTATTAGGACCAACCTCTACCGCAGTAACGGGTGGAAATATTGCCCAATCAGCTCTTTCTTCAGCAGTAAATTATGGAGTAAAAAAACAAACTGGAAAAAGCCCAATGGAACATGCAATGACATATGCTGAGGAAATGAGTCCGCAGAAAAAGAAAGAGCCTTGTTTATCATTTGCTGAAAAAACTAATTCAGAAATTTGCGATATTGCTAAAAAGCAATTGAAAATATCAAAATCGAAGATCTCAAAGAAATCTAAGGAAAGATCTATTAAAGACCTTACTTCATCACTACAGCCTAATATAAATAAAAAATCTAAAATTAAGTATTTAGATTAATTAATTCTAAAACAAAATCAGCATTTTAAATTAAAGATCTTAACCACCTTGGGTTGTGTTAATAAAAATTAATTCACTTAAAATTAACTTTTATTTAAAGATGAAGCAGATATGAGATCAATTAAAACAAAATTTAATCATGAAAAAAATATTGCTTTTATTATCATCTATTTTCTTTTTGAACGGTTGCGCTGAATCGTTAGCATTACTCGGCCCAGGTGCCTCAAACGGAAGATTTGTTCAATCCAGTTTAAATTCAGCGATAAGTTATGGAATTAAAAAACAAACAGGAAAAACACCTTTAGAACACGCTATTGCTTATGCTGAGACTAAAAATCCTGAGAGAAAAAAAGAAACCTGCATTTCCTCTTTTGAAATAACAAGGTCTGAATTCTGTACAATAGCGAAAAAACAAATCTCATTAACAAATACTGCAATAGCAGAAAAGACGATAGAAATTGCACAAAAATTTCCTAAAATTACAAAAAAAAAAGAAATATCTTTGATTGAAAGAATAGCTAAAAAATCAGTTATCTATAATAGAAGGTAATCCTAAATTCTTCCAACCAGGATCTTGACCATTTCCACTAAACCCATCAGAGATATTTAAAGAATTATATCCCTCTGTAGCTAAAAGGTTAGCTGCAATAATGGACCTACCACCCGCTGCACACATTACCAGCACTTGTTTTTTTTTATCAATACTTTTTTTAACCTTGTCTAAAAAACTTGGGTCTTGTGAAATTGTTATAAAGATAGATTCAATGCCTAGATCTTTTGTATCTGGCTTACCAATAGTATTCCATTCATCTTCTGTTCTAACATCAAGTAGAACTGTTTTAGGATTATTTTTTATGAAACTTTTTATTTCTGATGATTTGATATTTTTTATCATGAGTGGCCCCAATATAAATAATTGGGACCACTAAATCAATTTTTAAGCAGCTAAAGCTTGCTTAATGTCTGCAATGATATCATCTGGATGCTCGATACCAATAGATAATCTTACGTAACCTGGAGTTACACCGGCAGCCAATAATTCTTCATCGTTTAATTGACTGTGAGTAGTTGTAGCCGGGTGAATTGCTAAACTTCTAGCATCACCAATATTTGCAACGTGGTAAAGCATCTTTAAGTTGTTAATAAACTTAGCACCATTTTCTTTTGTGCCAACGTCCATTCCAACTAATGATCCATATCCACCTTTCATATATTTTAAAGCTCTTTCTTTGATCTCACCTTGGTGATTTGTAGGGTAGATTACATTTTTAACTTTCTTTTGTGTTTCTAAAAATGTAACAACTTTTTCTGCATTAGAGCAGTGTTGTTTCATTCTAAGACCAACAGTTTCTAATCCTTGGATAATTTGCCAAGCATTAAAAGGAGCAAGAGGTGCTCCAGTATCTCTCAATAGAACTACTCTTAATCTTATCACAAATGGTATGTTAGCTCCTGTAAGTTGAGGAACTGCGTCTGCCCAAATAGCTCCACCATAACTTTGGTCTGGCTCATTTAGTAGTGGTTGTCTTTTTCGATTTTTAATCCAATCAAAATTTCCACCATCAACAACTATTCCACCAATTGAAGTACCGTGACCACCAATATATTTAGTCAAAGAGTGCATTACAATTGCTGCTCCATGAGCTAAAGGTTTACAAATTACTGGTGAAGCTGTGTTATCGATAATTAAAGGAATTCCTTTTGGTCTTCCGATATCTGCAACTTCTTTAATTGGGAAAACACGAAGGTAAGGATTTGGACAAGACTCACCGTAGTAAGCTCTTGTTTTATCATCAGTTAACTTTTCAAAGTTTTTAGGATCTGCAGGATCTGCAAATCTAACTTCAATACCTTGTTGTCTTAAAGTATTTTTGAATAAGTTTACTGTACCTCCGTATAAATCAGTCGAAGCGACGACGTTATCACCAGCTTGTGCTAAGTTTTGAATACACATTGCTGTCGCTGCCTGTCCTGATCCCACAGCACATGCCGCTACGCCACCCTCAAGTGCTGCAACTCTTTTTTCAAGCACATCAACCGTTGGGTTCATAATACGTGTGTAAATGTTACCAAACTCTTTCAGACCAAATAAATTTGCAGCAGTTTCTGCATTTTTAAATTGATAAGAAGTTGTTTGATAAATTGGAACTGCTACTGATGTAGTGGTAGGATCACTTCTGTAATCTCCACCGTGTAAGCCAATAGTTTCCGGATGTTTAAAATCAGCCATTGATTTTCCCCCTTATTGTTTCTCTTACTGTCTCGTTCATATTTTCTCCTAACTTGGAGAAGTATGAACGAATTTAAATTCAGTTCATCTTCTCCTTTTTAGTACTTCGGCAAAATGCCAGGTGTACAATACGGTTCAAATACCTGGTTTAATTTTAGATTGTTCCAAAAAAAAACCACCGACTAAAGCGGTGGTCTAAATGACTTATACGCTTTAGCAGGATTTATTAAGCGCCCGCAAGTTGTCTTAACTCGGCGCTGATTAATCTTATCAATATTGCTTATTTGCTGTCAATGACTATTTTTAAGTGTTTTAAGCTCTAAAACATTACCGTGTGGATCTTTTATGAAGAAAGTTTCTTGCTGCTCAGCTTTACCATCAAAACGAGTGTAAGGTTTATCTAAATAGTCGATTTTATTTTTTTCTAAATTAACTTTAATTTTATCAAATACTTTAGGTTCTAAATGTACTCCAAAGTGAGGTACAGGAACTGAGCCCATATCTACTTCGTGTCTCTCTGAGGGTAGTTTCATATCTGTTTTATGTAAAGTTAGCTCATTACCCCAAAAGTCAACGTCGATCCATTTTCCCTCTTCTCGGTTTCCTAATTTACATTCTAGAACTTTTTCGTAAAATTGGACTGAATCCGTTAAATTGCCTGCTGGGACTGCTAAATGAAATGGTCTACTCATGCAACTTATATATATAGTCCTTTTAATTTTGCAAGTAGACATTATATACATATAAGCATGAACGATTTTTTAGAGTCTATAAAGTCTAGAGACCCGGCAGCAAAGTCTGTTTTAAGTATAGTTTTAACTTATCCGGGAGTAAAAGCTGTATTTTTTCATAAGTTTGCGCATTTATTTTATGTTGCCGGTTTTGACTTAATTGCTCGTATCATTTCTCAAACAATAAGATTTTTCACAGGTATTGAAATTCATCCAGGTGCAAAAATTGGAAAAAATTTATTTATCGATCATGGCATGGGAGTAGTGATTGGAGAAACATCAGAGATCGGAGACAATGTTACTATCTATCACGCAGTTACTTTAGGCGGAAGTTCACCAAGTATTGACAGTGAAAGACAACGACATGAAAAAAGACATCCTACAATAGGAAACGATGTTGTTATCGGTTCTGGTGCTCAAATTATTGGACCAGTTAATGTGGGCAATGGTGCAAGAATTGCAGCTAACGCTGTAGTGGTTAAAGATGTTCCAGAAAACGCAACAATGGTAGGCATACCTGCTAAAGCAGTTAAACTTGAGAACAAAGGAAACTTTAGACCTTACGGTGTAGATGACAAAGTAAAAGATGAGCAATAAAGATTGGGATCCCAATTTAACTCCAGAGCAAAATTACATTTTAAGACAAGAAGGAACCGAGTCTCCTGGTAGCAGTCCACTTAATAATGAAAAAAGAGAAGGCTCTTATCATTGCGTTGGATGTGGAACCAAACTTTTCGATTCAAATACAAAGTATGAAAGTGGTTCGGGTTGGCCCTCTTTTTTTAAATCTTTACCTGACGTTTTTGAGGAAAAAACAGATATGCATATAGGTTACCCTAGAACAGAATATCATTGTAAAAAATGTGGCGGTCATCATGGACACATCTTTGATGATGGGCCAAAACCAACAGGAAAACGCTACTGCAATAATGGCGTGTGTTTAGTATTTAAACCAAAAAGCGAATAGTTATGCACTAACCAATTAAGTGTTTTAATACAACCTATCAAAAGTTTAATTTATCTTTTGCCATGTCCTCTAGACCACGGCTACATAAATTTGTAAGACTTTCATTTCATCCGCCATGAAGAATAAAATTATTTCCCTAATTTTAAACCTAATACTTTTTTCTCTTTTTTCATTTCAAATAAACGCGTCAGAACAAGCTTGGAACTTAGCTGAAGAGGGTGATAAAATTATTCTTATAAGACACTCTTTGGCTCCAGGGGGAGGTGATCCGTCAGGGTTTAAAATTGATGATTGCGATACACAAAGAAACTTGAATAGAAAAGGGATTAGCCAATCAAAAAAAATAGGTAAATTATTTAAAAAGAATAAAGTTTCTGTTGATCTAGTTTTAAGTAGTCAGTGGTGCAGATGTAAAGATACAGCTAAATATGCTTTTGGAAATTTTAAAGAATTCACTGCATTAAACTCTACTTTTCAATCTCCTTATAATAAAAATGAACCTAAACAATTAAAAGAGCTTTATAATTTTGTAAAGAAATGGGAAGGAAACGGCAAGAATTTAGTACTGGTTACTCATTACAGTATTATAACTGCTGTTACCAATGCAGTACCCAGTTCAGGAGAAATTGTAATTACTGATAAAAATTTTGAAGTTTTAGGAACAATACAAACTGATTAAGCAAAAATATAATACACAATTGCTATAATTATTAAATATTCGATAACTGTTTTTAGTCTTATTAAATTCTTTTTATTTTCAAATTTTGAATTAATAAATAAGCTCATACGTGAAAAACCTAAATGAACTAATGCTATAGTAAAGCCTATACCTAATAAAACGTTATAAAATTCAAAGTTTTTAAATCCATAAAAACAAGCTGCGATAAAGGTTAACCATGAAATATTTGAAACGAATAAAGTTATTAAAATTCCAGATCCTTTTTTAAATAGACTTTGTGTTCTAATAAATGAGTAAGACCAAAGAAGAGTAAACAGAAACCCGAGATATTTAATTATCATGAGCCAATATTGTAATTGCGAGAAAGTTTAAAGGCAAATATAAAGTAAGTATGATAGTCAAATTAGCTTTTGCATTTGGTGCAGGGTTTATTAGTTTCCTAACTCCCTGTGTACTACCTATCATTCCAGGATATATCTCTTATATAACAGGTAAAAATTTAAGTGAAATTGACCAAAACAAAAGAATTGTTTTAATTAAAACAATTTTATTCTCATTAGGTTTTTCTTTAGTTTTCATTATTCTAGGAGCTACTGCTTCAGCAGTTGGAAATATACTTTTATTTCTATCTAACGAATTAAGAATAGCTGCTGGAATTGTGATCATTTTATTTTCATTACAAATGATGGGTATTTTAAATTTTAATTTTTTAAACCAAGATAAAAGAATTGAAACCAAAGGATACAAAGATAATTACGCTTTCCCTTTTATAGTGGGTGCTGCTTTTGCTTTTGGCTGGACACCATGTATAGGACCAGTCTTAGGATCTATCTTAGCATTATCGGCAACCGAGGCTTCAATTAGTAAAGGGATATTATTACTTTCATTTTACTCATTAGGTTTAGCAATTCCATTTATTTTATCGGGTTATTATATGAGTAATTTTTTAACTACCAGAAAAGGTTTCAGCAAATATTATGGAACTGTTACCAAAACTGGTGGAGCGATTTTATTAATCACAGGTATTTTAATTGCAACCAATCAAATTCAAGTTATTAGTTATTATATTTTGACAATCTTTCCGTTCCTAACTACGCTTGGTTAATGAGCGATATTTCCGTACTAGGTATCTTTGTAGCTGATATAAGTTTTTCCGGCCCTAAAATTCCTTCAGTAGGAGAAACCATTTTAGGTAATAAATACAATGTTGGCCCAGGTGGCAAGGGATGCAATCAAGCAATAGCCATTGCAAGATTAGGAGGAAATGTAAACTTTATAAGTAAAATTGGAAAAGATTCTTACGGAGAATTAGCCTTAAACACACTTAAGAAAAATAACATTAATATTGAAAATATAATCCAAGATGAAAAACTTCAAACAGGTGTTGCCGGTATCTTAGTTGATCAAAACTCTGGGAAAAATGCTATTAATGTAATTGTAGGTGCCCCAAGTACTTTAAAATTAAGTCAAATTGAAAAACAAATTAACTTAATAAAAAGTTCTAAAATTTTTTTA
>OCOW01000061.1_pt1 | contig 6589 bp, 2 predicted proteins | sample 1535251 | NCBI WGS metagenome assembly OCOW01 (sample SAMEA3275632, study PRJEB22092) | marine metagenome | biome: ENVO:marine biome; feature: ENVO:water; material: Sterivex cartridges | collected 2014-06-21T08:30:05+00 | depth 0 m | reverse complement strand
TAAAGAAATCGGATTTTTGAGTTTATCTAACATTTCTTTTGGACAAACTTGAACAAAATTTTCTATTTCATATTCAAAATTTGAAATTAAACTTTTTGATAATAAAGATTCAGTTTCATTTGAATGTTCCAGAACTAAATTTTTTAAAAGATTTTTCCAATATGGAGTTTCAACGTTTTGCCAAACAACTGATTCGGAATTTACTTTTTTTTCAAAATCTTTTTGTTTATCATAAATAAAAGCCATGCCACCTGTCATGCCTGCTGCAAAATTATCGCCAACTTGCCCAAGAATTATCACGGTACCTCCAGTCATATATTCACAACCATTTGAGTCACATCCCTCTATAACAGTTATTGCACCAGAATTTCTTACTGCAAATCTATCTCCTGCTTGACCAGCAGCAAAAAGTTTGCCTGATGTTGCTCCATAAAGGACTGTATTTCCAATAATTGTATTTTCATTTGAAACTAAATTACTTTCGTCAGAAAGTTTTATAGAAATAGTTGCTCCTGATAGTCCTTTACCAACATAATCATTTGCATCTCCTTTAAGATTAAGTTTTAATCCTTTAGACGAAAAAGCTCCAAACGATTGTCCTGCGGAGCCTTTGAAATTTAATGTGAGAAAATTTTCATTTAATTTTTCATAACCATATTTCTTATAAAGAAGGTGGGAAATTCTAGTACCTACAGCTCTATTGGTATTCTGAATAATAAATTCTTTTTCAATCTTTTCTGAGTTGTTAAGTGATTTTTCAATTTCAGGCCAAATCTCTTGGTCTAATGTATCTGGTACCTTATTAATTTCAGGTATCTCACAATATCTTTTATTGCTACCAGGATCAGCTTGGACAAATAACGGGTTTAAATCTAGGTCATCTAAATTAGGTGAACCTTTATTTACTTGCATTAATAAATCAGTTCTTCCAATAATATCATTTAATGATTTAAAACCTAGCTTAGCTAAAATCTCTCTGACTTCAGAAGCAATAAATGTAAATAAGTTTACTATTTTGTCTGGTGTGCCAGTAAATCTTTCTCTTAATTTTTCATCTTGTGTACATACACCAACTGGGCAAGTATTTGAGTGACACTGTCTTACCATGATACATCCCATTGCAACTAAAGCTGTTGTTGCAACTCCATATTCTTCTGCTCCCATCATAGCTGCGATAACAACATCTCTACCTGTTTTTATTCCACCGTCTGTTCTCAAAGTTATTTTTTGTCTTAAGTTGTTTAATGTAAGAACTTGATTAGCCTCTGTAAGGCCCATCTCCCATGGTATACCTACATATTTAACACTAGTTTGGGGTGTTGCACCTGTTCCACCGTTATGCCCAGAAATTAAAATAATATCTGCCTTAGCTTTAGCTACTCCAGCTGCAATAGTCCCAATACCCGAAGAAGCAACTAACTTAACACCAACTCTTGCTTTAGGATTTATTTGTTTAAGATCATAAATAAGTTGTGCAAGATCCTCTATTGAATAAATATCATGATGTGGTGGGGGTGAAATTAAAGTAACCCCTGGTGTAGAATGTCTTAATTTAGCTATTTCCTCAGTTACTTTAAAACCTGGTAGTTGTCCTCCTTCTCCTGGTTTTGCACCTTGAGCCATTTTTATTTCTATTTCATTACAATTATTTAAGTAGTTTACAGTTACACCAAATCTTGCAGATGCGATTTGTTTAACTCTTGAATTCGCACTATCTCCTCCATCCATAATCTTAAATCTCTCTGCATCCTCACCACCTTCTCCACTACAGGAAGCTCCTTTGATTCTGTTCATTCCGATAGCTAAGGTTTCATGTGCTTCTTTAGATAGGGCTCCATGAGACATACTCCCACTTCCAAATCTTTTGAGTATTTTTTCTATAGGTTCTACTTCAGATAATTCTATCGAAGGGCCAATTTTCTTTTTTCTAAAATCAATTAAATCCCTCAAATTGATTGGAGGTAAATTATATATTCCTTCAGCATATTTTTTATACGCTGAATAAGAATTTGAACCTACGGCACTTTGTAATAAATGTATTAATTTACCTTGATATTGATGAGTTTCACCATTCTTTCTATATCTATAAATACCTCCGATAGGTAAAACTGTATCTGTACTTTCAAATGCTTCTTTATGTATCTGACGTATCTTTTTTTCAATTCCTATCAGACCAATCCCAGAGATTTTAGAAACTACGCCAGGAAAATAATCATTAACGATAGTCCTGCTCAATCCAACTGTCTCAAAATTACATCCTCCTCTATAAGAACTAAGAACAGATATACCCATTTTAGACATTATTTTTAAAAGACCTGCATTTATTGATTTTATATATCTATGTACACAATCATCAAAACTGTATTGCCCAAATAACTTTTTTTCATGTCTTTGATATAAGCTGTCAAAAGCTAGATAAGGATTGACCGTTGTAGCTCCTACTCCGATCAAGGTAGCAAATGAGTGCGTATCTAGTGCCTCACCTGATTGAACATTTATTGACACATATCCTCTTAACTTTTTATCAATAAGAAAAGTATTAATTGCTCCCACACACAAAAGCATTGGCATTGGTATTTTTTTTGATGATAGATCTTTATCACTTAAAATTATTTGTGATACACCTTGTCTAACAGCGATTTCAGCTTCTTTTTGAATTCTTTTAATAGCAAGTGTTAAATTTTCATCATCAGAAAATGTACAATCAATTGATAAAGAGTTTTTTCCAAAATAGTTTATGAATTTATTAAATTGAGAATTAGACAAAATTGGACTGTTTAAAACATAAATGTTCTCTTTAGTCAGCGTATCAAAATCTAGAATATTTCCTAAGTTTCCAAATCTAGTTTTCAAACTCATAACTTTATTTTCTCTTAAGGAATCAATTGGAGGATTAGTTACTTGACTAAAATTTTGTCTAAAAAAATGATAAAGAGGCCTGTATTTGTCTGATAATACTGCTAGTGGTGTGTCATCTCCCATTGAACCAGTTGCCTCTTTTGCATCTTCTGCCATTGGATGTAAGATTAATTCTAAATCTTCTAAACTTATTCCAAAGGTATGCTGTCTTCTTCTTAAGTCTTCCCCTGCAAAATTATGCTTCTCTTTTGCAATAAAAATTTTGTCATCTAAATCAATAATTTGTGAGTTAAAATGTTTAAATTCTTTTGCTAAAAAATCTTTAATTTGATTGTTTGAAAAAACTTTTCCTTTTTCAATTCTTACTCCAATAATTTCGCCCGGCCCTAATCTTCCTTTAGATAGAATCTTTTTTTCATTCAGTTTTATCATGCCAGTTTCTGAGCCAGCAAAAAGTAGTTTATCTTTGGTAATTGCATACCTAAGAGGTCTCAGACCATTTCGATCATTTGCAGCTATAACCCATTCATTATCAGTGGCTGCGATCGCTGCAGGTCCATCCCAGGGCTCCATAGTACTATTTAAGAAATTAAATAACTGCTGATGATTTCTTGAGAGTGTTTTATTTTTTTTTGACCATGCATCTGGAACTAGCATTAATTTAGCTAGAGGAGCAGGTTGACCTGACTTATTTAATAATTCAAAAACGTTATCTAGTGCAGCTGAGTCTGAAACTCCTTGAGAAATTACAGGTTTTAAATTTTCTACATTCTCAAATAAAGGACTACTCATCTCTTCTTCATGAACTTTCATCCAGTTTTTATTTCCTTTATAAGTGTTTATCTCTCCATTATGAGCTATAGCCCTAAATGGTTGAGCTAAACTCCAGCTAGGAGCAGTATTTGTAGAAAACCTTTGATGAAAAATAGCATATCTTGAAATAAATCTCTCATCTTTTAAATCTAAATAGAAATCTGAAATTGCTTCAGCTAAAAACATTCCTTTATAAATTATTGATTTAGAACTCATAGAACATACATAAAAATTATTTAAAGATAGTCTATTAGCTGAGTTTTCTATTTTTTTTCTAGTTTCATAAATTTTTCTTTCAAGTTCTTTATCAAGTAAATTTGGATTGTTTGATTTAAATAAAACTTGGATAATCTCTGGCATTGTTTGTAAAGCTTTTTCACCTAAAACTTTTGGGTTTACAGGAACTTGTCTCCATCCATAAATATTAAAATCATTTTTGGTTAATTCACTTTCAACTATAGTTTTAGAGTTTTCTTGAGATGAATAATCATTTTTAGGTAAAAAAATCATTCCAACACAAATTTCAGAATTATCATGGTGATGTCCAGTAACTTGAATTTTTTCTATAAAAAAGTCTTTTGGTATTTCTAAATGTATCCCTGCTCCATCACCTGTTTTTCCATCTGCATCTACTGCACCACGATGCCAAACGGCTTTAAGAGCCTCGATTCCATGCTCAACAACTGCTCTTGATTTTTTTCCCTCTGTAGAAGCAATTAGACCTACTCCACAAGCATCATGTTCCATCTCATGAGAATAAACATGATTTTTAGAGAGTAGTTCCAGATTATTTTTATAATTTTTCATTAAGCTACTTGTGTTTTTTTTATTGCAATATTTTCAAGATATTTTTTCATTGATGAGGCCGCATCTCTTCCATCTTTGATAGCCCAAACAACTAATGATGCTCCTCGAACTATGTCTCCTGCAGCGAAAACACCATTTAAATTTGTTTCCATAGTATCAAAATCTGTCTTAATAGTTCCCCACTTAGTAACCTGTAATTCTTGCGCATCAAATAATAGTGGTAAATTTTCTGGGTCAAAGCCTAAGGCTTTGATAACCATATCTGCTTTAATTTCAAACTCTGAACCCTCTTTAATTTCTGGTCTTCTTCTTCCAGAATCGTCTGGCTCACCCAATTTGATTTGATCAACTATTAGTTTTTCAATTTTATTTTTTCCTTGAAATTCTTTAGGACTTGATAACCAAACAAATTCAACTCCTTCTTCTTCTGCGTTAGCAACTTCTCTAGCAGATCCTGGCATATTTTCTTTATCTCTTCTATAAAGGCACTTAACAGATTTAGCTTTCTGTCTTATTGAAGTTCTAACACAATCCATAGCAGTATCTCCACCACCTATGACTACAACATCTTTACCTTCTGCATTCAATATCCCTTTATCAAAAAGTTCAACTTCATCACCTAAACCTTTTTTATTTGAAGCTGTCAAAAATTCCATTGCAGGGAAAATATGATCTAAATCATTTCCTGGCAACTCAACTTCTCTAGGTTTATAAACTCCAGTTGCAATTAAAATTGCATCATGTTTTTTTCTAAGTTGATCTAGATTGGCGTCTTTTCCTATTTCAAAATTTTGGATAAATTCAATACCCCCATCTTTTAATAGTTTTGTTCTTCTTTCAACAACATGTTTCTCTAATTTAAAATTAGGAATTCCATAAATTAATAATCCCCCTGCACGATCATATCGATCATAAACTGTAATTTTATATCCATCTTTTCTTAATTGTTCTGCAGCAGCAAGTCCTGCGGGTCCTGCCCCAATTACCTACGCTTTGATCTCTTTCATACTTTACTTCAATAGGTTTAACCCATCCTTGTTCCCAGGCATTGTCAGTAATATATTTTTCCATTGAACCAATAGTTACAGTTCCATGGCCTGATTGTTCTATAACACAATTACCCTCACACAATCTGTCTTGTGGGCATATTCTTCCACATACTTCAGGCATATTGTTTGTGCTTTGTGATAACTCATAAGCCTCTTTTAATCTTCCCTCCGCAGTTAACTTTAACCAATCTGGTATATTATTACTAAGTGGACAGTGGACTTGACAGAATGGTACCCCGCATTGTGAACATCTGCTTGATTGTTCTTGGGCCTTTTGATTAATAAATTCATCATAAATTTCATTGAAATCTTCTTTTCTAGTGCCAACCTCTCTTTTAGGTGGAGTTTGTTGACCTATTTTCACAAACTTTAGCATTTTATCAGTCATATTTTTTTATAAATTTAAGGCAAAATATACATTGTTTTTATTAGTAAAAGAATTATTTAGGTCAGTATATATGACCTAAATAAATGAATTAATAGCTATATATATGAGAATTCCAATTTTTGCATACCTATTATGAGTAAATCGAATTGTTTAAAATCAATATTTTTTAAGTTACGACACTTATATGTTTCAAGAATTTATAGAAATCCTTATTCTATCCGCGGTTCAAGGAATATCTGAATTTTTACCAATTAGTTCCTCTGCACACTTAATTTTAGTTTCTAATTTCTATGATTTAAAAACAGGCTCTTTATTAATAGATATCAGTTTACATTTAGGTTCTTTATTTGCGATTATATTTTATTTCAGAAAAGACCTACTAGATTTAAAGAATAATAAAAAACTTTTACAACTCATTTTACTTGGCTCTATACCTTTAATCATTTTTGGATACTTGCTCCACTCAACTGAACTTATTTATCTACTCAGAAATTTAAAAGTTATAGCATGGACAACATTGTTTTTTGGAATAGTTTTATTTTTTGCTGATCAGCAAAAAATCGATAAAAATATATCTACAAATTTAAATATTAAATCTATAATATTTATTGGTCTATTTCAAATCCTGGCATTAATCCCTGGTGTGAGTAGAGCAGGTATTACATTAACTGCA
>OCOW01000053.1_pt1 | contig 7170 bp, 4 predicted proteins | sample 1535251 | NCBI WGS metagenome assembly OCOW01 (sample SAMEA3275632, study PRJEB22092) | marine metagenome | biome: ENVO:marine biome; feature: ENVO:water; material: Sterivex cartridges | collected 2014-06-21T08:30:05+00 | depth 0 m | reverse complement strand
GCGCACTTGTCTTCCACCGAGAGCGGGCTGGCATCGAGCACGCTGCGCACCGTGTCCTCGATCGGGTCGCCCGGCGCGAGGGTCGACGTGGTTTCTTGCATCCGTTTGCGCAGCGCTTTGAGTTCGGTTTCGGGGGCGCGCGCAGGAGTTTTATGCGCGCCGGCGCCGTCACTGGCCCCCCATCTATTTCGGAGGTAGCCGTTGCAGTGCTGTTTTGAATGGAAAGTCCAACACATGCATTGGCGAAGGGAAGGCGAAGCATTGCTGCAAGCATTGCAGGTACTTGTTGGCCGTTGTAGTCTATACTTTCTTGACCGCAGATGATAACGTCGTAAGAATTTGCCTCGATGTGGTTCTTGAGTTCTTTGGCTACTGTGATAGCGTCCATAGGGGTGGCATCTATTCTTACCGCATTATCTGCACCAATGGCAAGCGCTTTTCTAAGCGTTGGCTCGGTGGTGGCCGGGCCGACATTGATTACGGTGATTGATCCGCCTTGAGCTTCTTTTAGGTGAAGCGCTTTTGTCAATCCAAACTCGTCGTATGGATTGATAACGAACTGAACCCCCGCAGGATCAAGTGACGCGCCGTCGGCTGTGAAGTTGATCTTCGCAGTAGTATCGGGCACGTGACTAATACAGACTAGTATGTTCATAATTGGGTTATGATTTGCCTCTAAATTACTATGCATGCATAATAAATCCAAAGAAATTTCGATCAAAGACACATTTTTATCATTCGTTCAAATTTCGAACTGAAGTGCTTCTTTGGCGTCAAAAATTGGCCCCGCTTTTTAAGAACTCATTGAAGTAAGAACAGGGAGGGAGAAAAATCTGCTAATGTTGACATTGCATCTTATATTTGCCGTCCTGACACATCAATTGAAACTATGAAAACGATTCAGTTTAGAGAGGCCGTTTGTGAGGCCATGAGCGAGGAAATGCGCCGCGACGAAAACATCTTTTTGATGGGTGAAGAAGTTGCAGAATACAATGGTGCATATAAAGCATCAAAAGGGATGCTAGATGAATTCGGTCCAAAGCGTGTGATTGATACGCCTATTGCAGAGCTTGGATTCGCTGGAATCTCAACCGGTGCTGCCATGAACGGTCTACGTCCTATAGTGGAATTTATGACGTTCAACTTCTCTATGGTGGCTATCGACCAGATCATCAACAACGCTGCAAAAATGAAGCAGATGTCTGGTGGTCAGATCAATGTACCTATCGTATTCCGCGGACCTACTGCATCTGCAGGTCAGTTGGCGGCAACACACTCGCAAGCATTTGAGAGCTGGTATGCAAACTGTCCAGGTTTGAAAGTGGTTGTTCCTTCAAATCCTTACGATTGTAAAGGTTTGTTGAAGAGCGCTATCCGTGACAACGACCCTGTAATCTTCATGGAAAGTGAGCAGATGTACGGTGATAAAGGCGAAGTGCCAGAAGGTGAGTACACATTGCCTATTGGAGTTGCTGATATCAAGCGCAAAGGAACTGACGTAACCATCGTATCCTTCGGTAAGATTATCAAGGTTGCGTATGAAGCTGCAGATAAATTGGCAGAAGAAGGCATTTCTTGTGAAATCATTGATTTGCGTACGGTTCGTCCAATTGACTATGCAACTGTTATTGAGAGTGTAAAGAAGACCAACCGTTTGGTTTGTTTGGAAGAAGCTTGGCCTTTGGGATCTATTTCAACCGAGATCACTTACAAGGTTCAACAAGATGCTTTCGATTACTTGGATGCACCTGTAAAGAGAATTACTACAACTGATACGCCAGCACCGTATTCACCAACACTTCTTGCAGAGTTTTTACCGCAGGTTGGACAGGTGATTGATGCTGTGAAATCAGTGATGTATGTTAAATAACCTAGAGGTTTTACGCTCGAAGTCGAGGTAATGACTCTTCTACTTATATTTGCAGCCCTCTTTGTAAATGCATGGAGGGCTGATTTTTTATCAAACCATCGTTATAATGGAAAATATGCTTTTGTTGGTACCAGTATTTGGTATCGTTGGTCTAATCTATATGTTCGTTTTACGCCAATGGGTTGTGAAACAAGATTCGGGCTCAGAAAAAATGTCAAAACTTGCTGCTTACGTTAAAGAAGGCGCTTTGGCATTCTTGAACGCGGAATACCGCATTTTGGCAATCTTCGTAGTGGTAGCAGGTATTCTGCTCGGAATTGTTTCTTCTATCGTTGAAACCACACACTGGTTCATTGTTGTAGCCTTTGTTATTGGTGCTGTATTCTCTGCGGTAGCAGGAAACATAGGAATGCGTATTGCAACTGATTCTAATGTTAGAACAACACAAGCCGCCCGTACCTCTTTACCACAAGCGTTGAAAGTTTCTTTCCGCGGTGGAACCGTAATGGGATTGGGTGTTGCCGGTCTAGCCGTTTTCGGTCTAGGTATATTATTTATAATCTTAACCAAAATATTCATCACTGGTGAGGAGGACACGTTCTACAACGAGATGACCGTTGTTCTTGAAGCGCTCGCAGGTTTCTCACTAGGTGCTGAATCCATTGCTCTTTTTGCTCGTGTAGGTGGAGGTATCTACACAAAAGCTGCCGACGTAGGTGCTGACCTTGTAGGTAAAGTGGAAGCAGGTATTCCTGAAGATGATCCACGTAACCCTGCAACTATTGCAGATAACGTAGGTGATAACGTAGGTGATGTTGCAGGTATGGGTGCCGATTTGTTCGGTTCGTATGTAGCCACAGTATTGGCATCTATGGTATTGGGTAATTATGTCATCAACGATAACCTTCTAAGTACAGGTACATTCTTGGAAAACCAAGGTCCTATCTTGTTGCCAATGATGATTGCGGGTGTTGGTATCATCTTTTCTATCATCGGTACTTTCTTCATTCGTATTAAAGACAATAGCGCGAAAGAGCCAGAGGTTCAACGTGCATTGAACATCGGTAACTGGTCTTCAATCATTTTGACAGGAATCGGTTCATACGTATTGATCCAAATGCTTCTACCTGAAACATTGAGCATGAAGTTCTTTGGCGAAGGTTTTAAAGAGGTAACGCGTACAGCAGTATTTGGTGCTGTAATCGTTGGTCTTGTTGTAGGTGCTTTGATCTCGTACTTCACAGAGTACTACACTGGTCTTGGTAAAAAGCCAATTTTAGATATCGTTCAGAAGTCAGCTACTGGTGCTGCAACTAACATTATTGCAGGTCTAGGTGTAGGTATGATTTCTACTTTTGCGCCTATCCTCCTCTTCGCTGGAGCGATTTGGTCTTCATATGCATTCGCCGGTTTCTACGGTGTTGCAATCGCAGCTTCTGCCATGATGGCTACAACAGCTATGCAGTTGGCAATTGATGCTTTCGGTCCTATCGCGGATAACGCGGGTGGTATTGCAGAGATGAGTGAATTGCCAGAAGAGGTGCGTGAGCGTACTGATATTTTGGATTCTGTGGGTAACACCACTGCAGCTATCGGTAAAGGGTTCGCTATTGCTTCTGCAGCATTGACTGCTTTGGCGCTATTCGCGGCCTTCGTAACCTTCACAGGTATTGACGGTATCAACATCTTTAAAGCGCCAGTTCTTGCGATGCTATTCGTAGGGGGTATGGTTCCTGTAGTATTCTCTGCGCTTGCTATGAATGCCGTAGGTAAAGCTGCCATGGAAATGGTTAAAGAGGTACGTCGTCAGTTCAAAGAGATTCCAGGAATTATGGAATACAAGGCTGAGCCAGAATATGACAAGTGTGTTGCTATTTCTACAGAGGCTTCATTGAAAGAAATGATGTTGCCAGGTGCAATGACCATCATCTTCCCGCTAGTGGTTGCATTCTTGCCAATGGCTTTTGGCTATACTGGTCAAGAGGCAGCTGAAATGCTAGGTGGATATATGGCAGGTGTTGCTGTATCAGGTGTTCTTTGGGCCATCTTCCAGAACAATGCTGGTGGTGCTTGGGACAACGCTAAGAAGTCTTTCGAAGCGGGTGTTATGATTGACGGTGAAATGACGTATAAAGGTTCTGAGGCACACAAAGCCGCAGTTACAGGTGATACGGTAGGTGATCCATTTAAGGACACTTCAGGTCCATCGATGAACATCTTAATTAAACTAACGTGTTTGGTAGGTCTTGTTATTGCGCCAATTCTTGGTGGCGGTCACGAGAGCCACGCTGCTACTGCAGCTACTGAAGAAGTAGTTGAGGTTCGTCAAGAAGTAATGAAAATGAAGTTGAAAGACGTCGCAGTTCGTTTGGACGGAACCATCGCAGGTGAAGCTACTGCTTCAATGGATGTAACCGTTGAAGATATGGCTGCAACTATCAGCATCTCATTCGCTTCAGAGGAGTTCAATGGTACATTCTCTTCTTTGGAAGCAGATACGGACGGTATGAACTTTGATGCTCACGGTATGGTAAGTATGAACGGTGAGGAGCTTGGTGCTTCTACCCACTTCCACCTTGACGAAGAAGGTTCAATTAGTGAATTTGTAATCTTGTTCGAATAAGAGCAGGGTTCCCAGAATAGAAAAGCCCCGGCCATCGGCCGGGGCTTTTTGTTTTCCACCAAATTTTCGCACGGCTTCTAAATGCGCTGAAACAAGTCCAGATAGAAGCGGCAGAGATCGCGGTAAGCATCAACATGCAGGCGCTCATTAATTCCGTATATACGTGGCAAATCTTCCGGAGTCAATGCGATAGGCAGGAAGCGATAGGTCTGCTTAGCGAGCCCATCAAAGTTCTTCGAATCTGTTCCTCCGAGCGTGAGGTAAGGGCTCACGAGCGCTTCTGGAAACGTCGCTCTAATGCTCTGGCCCAGGGTCAGGAAGTCTTCGCCGTCGAAAGATGATGTAGCAGTAGGGCCTACGCCGTAGTCGTTGTACCATTGAACAGTACCTCCATATTCAGCTGCACGCTGGCTGTAAGCGTTGACAATATCGTCAACAGAGTAGCCCGGTAGAATACGTGTATTACATACTACCCGCGAAGACGACGGAACCACATTATCCTTGATACCAGCCCCTACCATGGTGGCTACTGCGGTATTGGTGGTAAGTGCGCGGCCAGTAGAGGAACCTTGGTAATTACTCAAGATTAGGGAGTTGGTCAACGGACGTAAGCCGAAGGCCCACTTCAATCCAAAGGACATCTCAGGGGCAAGGTGGGTCATAAACCCTTGAAGCGGTTCAGTAAATTCAGGTTTGAAGATGGGGTCCTCATTGAGCGAGGTGATGAATGCTGAGGCACTTAATATAGCATTCTCGGTATCAGGCATACTGCTGTGGCCACCCGGTTGCTCGAAATTGACTTCAACACTGATGTACCCTTTTTCTGCGACCCCAATTAGTGCCACAGGGGTGTTTTCAAGTCCTGGCACAGAGCCCACAGAGATAGTTCCGGCCTCATCAAAAATGGTGCGGAAGGTAATGCCTTTTTCACGGCACATTGCTGCCGCCACACCTGCGCCATTACGACCGCCTATTTCTTCGTCCTGACCAAAGCAGAAATAGAAGTTATACGAGGGATTCCAATCATGGGAAAGCAAAGTTTCGAGTGCTTCGAGGATTCCAAAAGCGTAGGCCTTATCGTCTAAGGCACCACGACCGTACACGTAGTCGTCAACGATTTCTCCTGCGAACGGCTCGGCTTCCCAGTCTTTTATAGTTTTTGGATCTACCGGGACTACGTCTAGGTGGGAGATAAACAGCATGTTCTCTGCGTTGGCTGAAGTGCCATCGAGCTTCATCCATAGGGTATGGGTACTTACAGTATCTATTTGAAGCTTTTCGTACACGGTAGGATAAGAAGCTTTTAAATGTGCAAACAGGCCTTCAAATGCCGCACTATCGATCATGATGGGTACCTGACTAATGGTCTTGTAGCTAAGACCCTTGGCAAAGATTTCAGTAGCCTCCGCACGGAGTTCAAAATGTTCAGTAGCCTCTGAAGGGAGGTACTTATCCTGTATACTTTTGAGTTTAAGAACTGGAAGTACGGCGATTAAAACAATTGCGATTAAGGCAAGGATGATCTTCTTCATATACGTATACTTGATGTAGCGTTTGTAACTTTGCTCAAAATACGAATAGATGTACACAGGATTACTACACTTGCACCACTGGATGCCGTTTCTATGGCTACTACTCATTCTAGTGGTTTTGGTTCAGAATTTTTTAGTCTGGAAATCAGACCGTGAATTCAACGCGAGCCTTCAACGTCAGAATAAAATCACATTGATCTTAACCCATATTCAAGTAACTGTTGGTTTGATTATGCTGGCCACCGCCTTCACAACCGGTATGGTGCCGGACATGGGAACTTTGATGGGAGATGCGGCACTGCGTTTTAAATACGTAGAGCACCCAACAACGATGTTGCTTGGAGCGGTTTTGATCACCGTGGGAAATGCGAAAAGCAAGCGCGCCGAATCTGGTCAGGAGAAGGCAAAAGCGGTGGTGGTTTGGTTCGGAATTGGACTAGCGTTAATCGCATTGAGATTTCCATGGGAGGCCTTCTTGCAAGGCGCATAACTACACTCGGTTAAATGATAGAACTCAAGAAGAAACGATCTTCCGAACGGGAGCGCTGTGTTCTTGTTGCCATTGTCAATAAGCAGCAGGACGAGGATAAGGCACTCGAATATCTGGAAGAATTGCGCTTTCTCGCAGATACGGCAGGGGCAGATACGGTGCATATGTTCACCCAGAAATTGTCACAGCCAAATTCTAAGACCTTCTTGGGTACAGGAAAGATGGAAGAGATTCTCGGCTTTGTGAAGGCGGAGAATATCGATATGGTGGTTTTTGACGATGAATTGACCCCATCGCAGCTCAAGAACATTGAGGCGATGATGGAGGTAAAAGTAATGGACCGAACCAATCTCATCTTGGATATTTTTGCCGCCAGGGCACAGACGAGCTATGCGCGTACTCAAGTAGAATTGGCCCAGTATCAATACTTACTTCCACGACTTACGCGAATGTGGACCCACCTCGAAAGACAGAAAGGGGGTATTGGTATGCGCGGTCCCGGGGAGACCCAGATTGAGACAGATAGGCGAATCATTCAGCAGAAAATCTCTCAGCTTAAAAAGAAGTTGCAGAAGATAGATGTGCAGATGAGCACCCAGCGCGGCAACCGTGGCAAGCTCACTCGTGTGGCTCTTGTGGGGTATACGAATGTAGG
>OCOW01000049.1_pt1 | contig 7328 bp, 7 predicted proteins | sample 1535251 | NCBI WGS metagenome assembly OCOW01 (sample SAMEA3275632, study PRJEB22092) | marine metagenome | biome: ENVO:marine biome; feature: ENVO:water; material: Sterivex cartridges | collected 2014-06-21T08:30:05+00 | depth 0 m | reverse complement strand
ATAGGACATTAATAGCATTTTTTTCTCTAGAGGAAATTTTCTTAATACTCTCATAGCCTTTAATTAAACTTTTAATTTTTTGTTTATTCATTGAAAATTTTTTACCCTTTAGGTCAAAACATAGAGCATTAATACAAATTGCAATTTCATACATAAAATAATCGTTTCCAGCAAAGTAAAAATCTATAATTCCTGACAATTTATTTTTTTTGAAAAAGATATTATCAATAAATAAATCTCCATGAATAATTCCATTTGGTAACTTTTTTGGCCAATACTTATTAATATCCTTTAAATTATTTTTCAAAAAAAGATCTATTTTTGAGAATTTATTACCTTTAAACTTAATACTCTTTAATAAAGGATTAAGATTTTCAATTCCCATTGAATTTTTTCGATATAGTTTTAGTTTTTCAGTAACCAAATGCATTTGTGCAGTGGTTTTGCCAATAGCGTAACAATCTTTGATATTGAGTTTTTTTTTATCTTTTCCCTCTAAAAAAGATACGATACAGGCAGTCTTTTTTTTTAATTTTATTAGATAACTATCACTTTTAGTTCTTAAAGGTTTAGGACAATTTATTTTAGAACTATTTAATTTATCCATTAGTTTCATAAAAAAAGGGATTTCTTTGTTTGAAACTCTTTTTTCAAAAATTGTTAAGATAAATTTTTTATCTTTTGATTTTAATAAATAATTAGTATTTTCAATGCCTTGCTTAATCCCTTGAAAGCTAATAATTTTTTCAATTTTAAAATTAGTATTTATTAGTTTAATGTCACTTTTATCAATTTTTGTATAAACAGCCATTTAATTTAATTTATTAGGAACTTTAAAAACTACGTTTTCTTTTATTATTTCAACTTCATTTATTTTAATAGTGAATTTATTTTTCAAAGCATTTATAAAATTTTCAACTAAAACTTCTGGAGCTGACGCACCTGATGAAATACCTATAGTATTAAATTTTTCTATTTCATTATATGGAATTTCACTTTCCGAATGAATTAAGTGTGCATTTTCACATCCAGATTTTTTTGCAACTTCTACCAGTCTTACTGAGTTTGAAGAATTTCTACTTCCAATTACAAAAAACATATCACATTGTTTTGCTATATTCTTAACTGCAGCCTGCCTATTGGTGGTGGCATAACAAATATCTTCCTTCATTGGTTCTTTCATTGATGGATATTTATTTTTTAGGATTTTTATTATTTCCTTGGTGTCATCTACCGATAATGTTGTCTGAGTTATATAAGCAATTTTATCATTTTTTTCAGCATGGTAATTTTGAGCCTCATCTTCATTCTGTACTAGTCTAACCGCACCATCTGGGAGTTGTCCCATAGTTCCAATTACTTCTGGATGGTTTTCATGTCCAATTAAAATAATTTGATATCCAGCTTTATTAAGATTTTCTGCTTCTCTATGTACTTTTGAAACCAAAGGACATGTTGCATCAACATAAGTCATTTTATAGTTTTTAGCATCTTCTGGTATTTTTTTTGGTACACCATGAGCAGAAAAAATAACGGGTCTAGTTTTGTCCTTTATTTCCTCAAGCTCTTCAACAAATATAGCCCCTTTATTTTTTAGATCATCAACAACATGTTTGTTATGAACAATTTCATGTCGAACATAAACTGGAGCACCAAATTTTTGAATTGATTTTTCAACAATTTCAATTGCCCTTTCAACACCTGCACAAAAACCACGTGGTGCAGACAACAAGATTTTTAATTCTTTATTTTTCATTTTTTTCTAAAAAATATTCCAGCAATATATGAGGAAAGGTTAAAGACGCCAAACCTATAAAAATTATTTTTAATATTGCACTATTTAATTCATAGACATTATTAAGGAAATAAAGACCCAGCACAGAGAAAATGGCAGTTAAAACTGTTAATGGAAAAGCTTTTTGAGCAAATAATTTCAAACCATTTTTTAGATTGGAATTATCCATTTCTATAGCAAGTGAAATAGTATGCCTAATAGAATGTAAAAAACAAAAGTAAATAGTAAATGCAACTAGAGGTGACAAATAATAATTCAAAATTATAATTGAGAAAAAATCTAAAAAAATTGCAAATTTTTTAATATTAAATTCTCTTAAAAATAAAATGATACTTGATAGCGCACTTAAACCAATAGCTATTTCAATTATTTTATACTTTTCAATAAAACCTAAACTTGAGTAAAATTGCTCACTATCGATTAGTAACATTTTAAATATTGTCACTGTCTCATCAAAATTGAAGTACATAGGTGCGATAATAATCAATAAGCCTCTAAAAAAATAAAGTATTGAAGTTAAGTTTGAGTTTTTGTTAATTAAAAATTGCGTATCTTCTTTACCAAAATGAAACGAAGCAACAGCCAAAAAAACTATTAAAGTAATAGCTGGCACAATTGTCCATACCAATATCACTGAGAGAGCCAATAATATATAAATTAAATAAAAAATATAAAATTTTTTAATATTTAAAATTGTAAGAAGTTTTTTACCTTTTAAATGATCTAAGGCACCGTGAGAAACACCTATGGTTAATATAAGTAGAAAACAAAATAAGGTTGATATATCTAAATTAGTAAATTTAAAGACTATTACTGAAAATATATTGCAAAATAAAAAAAATATAAAAGAGTGATTTAGATTTATTTTTTTTATTTGAGAGTTCATTTCAGAACAATTCTCTCAAAAAAACCAGTTTTGGCATCTTTAAAATAATAGAGAAGTCCTCATAGATATTACTTTTATTTGATAAAAAATTGATAACTGTGCTTGGAGAACAATTAAACATTTTAAAGAATATCTCTGGCATTTTGCCTGAATTTTTTTTTAATACTTTTAAAAATATATTATCTAAGAACTTATATTTTGAATTTATAGTAAAATTATCTACTTTTTCGATACTCTCAAAATTTTCTCTAATATATTTGCTTTGGTCTTGAATATTCATAAAGGTATATCCGGTACTTAATCTAGTCATACCTCCTGCAGTACCAATTTCCATTTGATTTATTTTTTTTATATTTTTGGGATGGAATAGTGGGATTGCACCAGTTTCTTTAAATTTAATCTCATAATTTTTTATTTTTAATTTACTTTTAATATAATCTTCTAGCTGAGTTGAATAATCTTGGTTTGATGGATGATTTAGATTGGAGACCCAAGTTGTCTCTACAAGTGCCTTTTTTTTTGAAAAGGGTAAGGTATAAAAAAAGTGTACACTATCTCTTTGATCACAATCAAAATCCATTAAGTTAAATATTTTATCATCAAAAACATCTTTACTTGTTTCAATCTCAATACCTGAAAAATGTTGCCATAAGTCATTTTTACTATCAGAAACGTCACTGACACTGTTGAACACAAATGAATTTTCAGTACTGATTTCATTTATATTCTTAAAAAAATGAATATTAGTATTTTTTTTTAAGGTGTTGATTATCTTTTGGTAAAATAGGCCACTATCAATAGATTGATAAGGAAAGTTATCACATTCTATGTATTTAGTTTGATTAGTTATATTGATAGAAAAATTACTCCAGCTGTGCTTTACACAATCTTCAAAATTATGAGCTGCAACTTTCCAAAAAGACCAGGTTTTATCTCTAATATAATCGTCTCTAGGTTCAATAATTGCTAATGTTTTATTTTTGAATTTTTCATGAATTTCTAATTCATATGCCAAAGATAACCCAGCGCAACCACCACCAATAATTACATAGTCAAATTCTCTCATCTAATTTAATTTCTTCATTAATTAAATAATGGTCATGATCAATATTATCATCATTATTATTGGTTAATACAAGTTTAAGTAAATCAATTATTGCAAGTAATGTCTCAACTATTTTTTCTACATTATTGACATAAATTTTTCCTGATTTTTTATAATTTTCAAAGTTTTTTTTATTTAAAATTTTGTAACCAATTTTTCTATAAACTCTTCTTGCAACTAAAATAGAAAATCTAAAACTTAAGGGTATTTCTTTAATTGAGTTAAAAGAATTTTCATAAAATTTTTCTGATAATTCAATTGTAGATTTTATATTTTCGAAATTCTGATCAATGTAGATCCTGTTATTATTAAAATCTTCAATTACATCTCTTGAAATATTTGTTAATTGCATAGCGATACCAAGATCAATTGCAGATTTTAAAGAATTTTTTTTATTTACCTTTAGTATTTTGGCCATCATTAGTCCTACGGTACCTGCTACTCGATAAGAATAAATTAATAATTCTTTTTCTGTAGTTAACTTTACTTGTTCTTTGATATCTGAATTGATACCGTCAAATAAATCATGAATAATTCTAATTGAAATATTATATTCAGAAATTAAATCCCAAATATTTTTAATTATTGGATCGTTGAAATTTTTATTTTCAAAATTATCTTTAAATCTTTCAAATTTCTCTTTTTTAACTGTAATAGTATTTTCATCATCTGCAATATTATCAGCTACTCTACAAAAATCGTAAAGAGCTGAACATTTTTTGTAAGTATTTTTTGGTAAAAAAAAACCAGCCCAGTTAAAAGATTTTGCATATTTTGCTAGATAATTTTTAGCAGACATTAGAGAAGTTTATCCAAGACTTTTGCTGAGGATAACACCCCGGGTACCCCAGCTCCTGGGTGTGTTCCAGCTCCAACAAAATAAAGTCCGTCATAAATTTCAGATTTATTGTGAAATCTAAAATATGCAGATTGAGTGAATTTAGGCTGAATTGAAAATCCAGATCCAAATTTTGTGTTTAACTCTTTTTCGAAATAATCTGGCGTTAAATAAAAGTCAGCCACAATATTTTCTCTAAGATTTGGCATTAAATCTTTTTCCATTTTATCAATTACTAAATTTTTCATGTTTTCACCTTCAGTTTGCCAATCGATTTTAGATTGATTATTTGGAACTGGTACTAGAACATAAAAACAGTCATTTCCCTCCGGTGCCATTGATTTGTCAGTTGCAGAGGGTCTGTGGAGGTAATAGCTAATATCGTTATTTAATTTCTTATTATTAAAAATATCTTCTAAATGTTCTTTGTATTTATTTCCAAACTTAATTGTATGATGCTCAACATTTTCATAAACCTTTTTAGTTCCAAAATAGTAAACGAAAAGACCCATCGAATATTCCATTCTTTTCTTTTTCCAATTAAAAATAAAAGAACTTTGGCCATTTTTTTTTTGCATTTTTTCATAAAAAGCAGGTGGATCTGCGTTACAAATAACGTTTTCAGCTTCAATTATATCTTTGTCATTTAATTTGACCCCAGTAATTTTATTACTTTTTGAAACGATTTCTGTCACCTCACTATTTTTGATTATATCAATTCCTTCTTCCTGCATGAGTTTCTCAAGTCCTTTAATAATATTTCCTGTACCCCCCATAGAATAATGTATTCCCCATTTTTTCTCCAAGTAAAGTATTAACCCATAAATTGAGGTTGTAGTAAATGGATTACCTCCGACTAAGAGAGGATGCATACTGAGCATTCTTCTTAATTTCTCATTTTTTATGAATGTGGATACTAATGAGTAAACTGATTTATAACTTTTAAGTTTCAACAGTGCAGGAAGTTGCTGCATCATTACAAAAGGTTTATCGAAAGGGACATCTGCCAATTCTGTAAAACCTTTATCAAATATCTTTTTGGTAAAGGCTACTAGTTTTTGATACCCTTTAACATCATCTTTATTTATATTTTCTATTTGTTTAATCATACTGGCCTCATCACCAGAATAATTAAATTTAGTTTTATCTTCAAAAATAAATTGATACCAAATTTTAAGTGGAGATAATTCAATGTAATGTTTAGGATCTTTTTTAAACAATTCAAATAACTCATTAATCAAGTATGGCGCTGTAATAACTGTTGGCCCACCATCAAATGTAAAACCATTTTTTTTAAATACCCTGGCTCTCCCCCCTAGGTCAGGATGTTTTTCAATTAATTTAACCTCATGTCCTTTTGCCTTCAGGCGCAAAGCTGCAGCAATGCCGCCAAATCCAGATCCAATCACTATAGAATTCATATCAATAATTTATAGTTTTTTTGGGAAATTGTAAGTTTATTATGAGCTAATTTTTTTTAGCTGCTCTTTAGTCTCATCTAAATTTTTTTGAAATACAGCATCGAGTTTTGATTTATCTACTGATGTAGATATAATTTTTTTAACAGAGTCGACTGCTATTTTAATTGAAGCATCTTTAATCTCTTTAATAGCTGCTTCTTTCATTTGACCGATTTTAATTTCTGCAAGATTTTTTTTGATCTCAGAAGATTTGTGGAACTTATCGTTCAATTCTATCACTAATTTATCCGAATCTTTTTTTGCTTCATCTAAAATTTCATTGCTAACAGTTTGAGCTGTATCTAACTTTTTTTGTGCATTATCTAACAAATTTTTTGCTTCAGTTCTTAATTTTTCACTTTCATCGATTTCATTTTTAATATCAGAAATCATTTTATCTAATATTTGAGAAATTTTTTGAGGAATTTTTAAATAAATTAAAGCACCAAAAAATATTACAAATGATACTGCTACCCAAAATGTTGCATCAATTACCATAGTATTTATCCCCATTTCTTCTTGATAGATCATCAACAATTGCAGATATACTGCTACTGTTTACTCCTGAACCAATAAGTTTTTCTAAAAGTTCTGATGAGGTCTCAATTGCTATTTTGTTTATTTTATCAGGGGCGCTAACTCTTAGAACTTCTATTTCTTTTTCAGCTTTATTGATCTCATCATCAATTTGCTGATCTAAAACTTCTTTTTTTGCCCCTATATCTTTTAAGGTCTTTTCTCTTGTTTGATTGAATATAGTTTTAGCTTCCATTTTGCTTTTTAATATAATTTCATCATATTCTTTAAGCTTAGCCTCGCTATCTTCTCTTTGTTTTTCTGCGGCCTCAATGTTTTCTAAAATTTGAGATTTCCTAGACTCTAAATTATTACTAATTTTTGGTAGTATGAATTTTGATAAAACAACATACATAATTCCAAAAGTAAGTACTAACCAAAAAATTTGAGAAATCCAAAACTCAGGATTTAATTGAGGCATACCTCCGCTTTCAGCTGCAAAAGCTTCTTTAAAAAATAAGAAGCTAAAAAATATCGACTGAAAAAATATTTTTTTAATCATTAATTTAAAACGCAAATAAAATGATCAATGCAACTACTAATCCAAATAATCCTGTAGCTTCCGCAAGAGCGAAACCTAAAAGCAAATTAGGAAACTGTTTTTGTGCTGCAGATGGATTTCTCATCGCCCCAGACAAATAATTTCCAAAAATTATTCCGATACCTAC
>OCOW01000048.1_pt1 | contig 7353 bp, 6 predicted proteins | sample 1535251 | NCBI WGS metagenome assembly OCOW01 (sample SAMEA3275632, study PRJEB22092) | marine metagenome | biome: ENVO:marine biome; feature: ENVO:water; material: Sterivex cartridges | collected 2014-06-21T08:30:05+00 | depth 0 m | reverse complement strand
GGTGGAACAAAATCAACACCTCCTCTCGCAACTATTAAATTTGAAGCCATAAAAACAGGCTGAATAAACAATAAAGAGAAAGCTAAAAAATTGTTTTTTTGTTTAGACAATTTTCTATTTTAAAAATTATTTTTTATCGAAGAACGCTTCGTAAACCATCATAAAAATTGCTATGGCCATCAAAATATAAACTGGTAGAACGTCAAAAAAGCCAATCATGGTTGATCTCGTTAATGTAGTTGCAAGACCAATTAAAAAAGCTGCTGCAAGAACTGATCCAAGAAGTGTTGTAAATTTATGCATTTTATTTATTACATTCCTTTTCTAACCAATTAGCAACACCTAAAAATCTATGGTCATCAAATCTTGCACCAATTAACTGAACTCCTAAAGGTAAATTATTTTCTCCCTGAAGAAGAGGTAGAGAAATGCAAGGAGTGCCCATATAAGACCAAACTTTATTAAACTCAGCAGTCCCTGTATTTTTTAATCCTTTTGGTGCAACTCCTGGACTTGATGGTGATAAAACACCATGATAATCCTCAAAAACTTCTTGATAAGAGTCGTAACTTCTTTTCATAAAATCAATTGCTTCAGCATACTCTTTTGCAGAATGTTTGTTCCCCTTGGAAATTGCATCTTGCATATATTTAGATAGTTTTTTTTTATACTTTTTATAATAAAGCGCAAAGTTATTTGCTAAATCTGTTTCATGAATTATCTGATGATATTTATGAATATCTTTGAAATAGGAAGGTGTATCAAAAACCTCAATATTATTTTTAAATGATTTTATAAAATATTCGAAAGCCTCTCTTGATTTTTTTTCAATAAGTTTCCAGCTTTCTGTTTTGTAAAAAATAAATTTTGGATCAAATAATGGTCCTTTTTTTGTTTCATCTAACATGTGTTCGGTTGAATAATGAACTGTAGCAGGGTCATAGTTATCTTTTTTAATTAAAACTTTTGCAAGAAGAGCTACATCTTCAACAGATCTGCCAAACACGCCTATATGATCCAGCTTCTCTGACGTTTTAAGAACACCATTTCTAGAAATTAATCCATAGGTAGGTTTATATCCAACTACACCACAGTAAGAAGCAGGTCTAATCACTGATCCACCTGTTTGCGATCCTATTGATATGGGTGCCATAAAAGAAGCTACTGATGCAGCAGATCCACTAGATGATCCTCCAGGTGTTCTAGAGTGATCATGAGGATTTGTAGTTTTTGATGGTCCTAAATAAGCAAGCTCAGAGGTAGCTGTTTTTCCCATTATGATTGCACCAGATGCAAGCAAAAGATCTACTATTTCAGCATTTTGAGAATAAGATTTACCTTTTCTGATTGCTGTTCCACATTCAGTTGGCATGTCTACAGTTCCTATAATATCTTTTAGGGCTACTGGTACTCCATGCAGGGGTCCTAAAGGTTTACCAGAACGTCTATAATCATCTGCCTCTGCTGCTTTTTCTAGTAAAAGTTTTTTGTCGAGGTGTACCCATGCTTTAACATCTTTTTCAAACTTTTTTACTCTCTCAATATATTTTTCACAAATTTCAACAGACGTTAATTGTGAATCTTTTATTTTCGCTGCAAGTTCTTCAACTTTTAACGAAAAGATATCTATCATTTTATTTTATTGAGCAAATAATGTTTCTGGTAACCATAAAGCTATTGCTGGAAACATATACATTAAAAACATTGCAAAAATAACAATTCCTAAGAATGGCATTATTCCCCTAAATATTTCCATAAGTTCTACATTTGTTTTTTGAACTCCTTTTAAATAATAGGCGGACATTGCCATGGGGGGAGTTAAAAAAGATGTTTGCAAATTTAAAGCAATTAACATTGCAAAGAAATATGGATTAACTCCAAAAATTTCTAGTAATGGTAAAAATATAGGAACAAAAATAATTAAGATTTCGGTCCATTCTAATGGCCAGCCTAAAAGAAAAATAATTATTTGAGTAATTACTAAAAATTGCCATGTTGAAATATTTATAGATGTGAAAAAATGCTCAAAAACTTCATGACCACCTAAATAAGAAAAGACGGATGAAAAAGTCCAAGAGCCAATAAATAACCACATAATCATCGCAGTTGTTTTTGCTGTTAAAAATACAGACTCTTTAAAGTTTTGCCATTTAAGAGTTTTGTAAAACCATGATAAAATCAATGCACCAAATGCTCCTGCGGCTGCGGCTTCAGCAGGTGTGGCTATACCAGCCAAAATAGTTCCAAGCACTAACATAATTAATCCAAATAAAGGTACAAATGAAACCAACACTTCTTTTAAAATTTCAGCTCTTGGAGGTATATCCTCTGCTGGTGGTCTTGGAGCTATAGATGGGTTCAGCCAAGCTCTAAAAACTGCATATCCAATATATAAACTTGCTAATAATAATCCTGGGAAAATAGCAGCTGCAAAAAGTCTTAAAGGAGATAATTGTGCAATTACTGAATAAACAATTAACATTATGCTTGGAGGAATTAAAATACCTAAGCATCCACCTGAACAAATAATCCCTGATGCAAATTTTTTATCATAACCTGCTTTAACCATTGCGGGCCAAGCAAGTAATCCCATCAAAGTTACTACTGCACCAATAATTCCTGTTGCTGTTGAAAATAATGTACATGTAATTAATGCAGCTACTGCCATTGATGCAGGCAATCTATGTGCCGCTAGTCGGATTGCAAAAAATAATTTTGCTACTATCCCAGCTCTCTCAACTAAGTAACCCATAAATAAAAATAAGGGTACTGCGGTAAGTACATTGTTATCCATTACTGTATAAGTATTTTGAACAAAGAGTTGGAATATTCGGTTATCAAAAATATGCTCCATCATGGTCGCATCGTAATAAGCGTAATAACCAAAACCAATTCCCATTGCCATTAAAGTAAATGCAATTGGAAAGCCTAAAAGAACTGCAAAAAGAAATATCCCCATCATTAAAATGGCGACTTCTGGATTTGTTAAACTAAACAACATCTTTTTGTTCCTCTGCTTTTGATTGTCTCATTAGTACCTGCTCTGTTTCTTCTGCAACAACCATTCTTGATGGCCAGTGACCGGTTCTTATACAAATTACTGATCTGAAAACTTCACTAATCCCCTGAATAATTAAAAGAACACCAGCACAAGGTATCATTGATTTTACCATGTAAATTTGTATTTGAGCTGGACTACTCCAGCTAGTTTCTTTAATTTTCCATGCCAATGCTGCATATTCATAGCCATAAAAAGCTAAAGCAATTACGCCAGGAAAAAAGAATATAAAGTATAGAACTAAATCAATCCAAGCCTGAGTTCTTTCTTTAAATAATCTATAAATTACATCTCCTCTGACGTGTGCTTCTGTAGCTAAACAATAAGCTCCTGACATCATTAGTATTGCACCATACATTTGCATACTAAAATCAAAATTCCATAAGGTTGGCTTATTAAAAGCATAAGCCATAACAACTTCGTAAACAGTACCCCCCATTAAAATTACAATACACCATGAAAAAGCTTTACCCATTGAGGTGCTTAATGTGTCGGCAAATTTAATGAATGATTCCATCGTCAACAATTATATTAAATTTAACTAAAAAAAAAGGGGGTTTTTTAAACCCCCTCTTTTTAAATTTGATAAAAGTTAATTAAATTTTAACTTTTGCAATTGGACCAAACTCATTTTCATAAGCTAATTTGTAGTTCGGTTGATTCATCAACAGATACTTCATAGTTCTCTTAGCGTATGCTTTTTGAGAGTCGATTACCTTCTTAAAGAAAGCATCTTTAGCAGAGAACTCTCCAACGATTTTATCCCAACCTTTTAATTGCTCGGCTAAGATAGCATCAGATGTTTGGTAAACATTTACCTTGTGTTCGTTCATCAACTTAGCTAAGTCAGCAGAATATCTAACTAAAGCTTTGAAGTAGTTATCTGAGTTTGCAGCATAAGCAGCATTCTTCAAGATAGCTTGATGAGCAGGTGAAAGGCTGTTCAGTCTCTTAGTGTTCATAGGCATTTCAAACATCTCCTGAGATTGGTGAAAACTTCCTAAGTGATAGTGTTTAGAGACATCTTGCATTCCAAACTGTGAGTCTGATGTTGGGTTGTTAAACTCTGCAGCATCAATCAAACCAGTTTTCATAGCTGGTTGGATCTCACCACCTGGTAATTGTCTTACGACCATTCCCATAGCAGTTAAAACGTTAGTCGCTAGACCAACTGTTCTATACTTCATACCTTTAACATCAGATACTTTTGTTACGTTCTTTTTAAACCAACCAAATGGTTGAGCTGGCATAGGCATATGGAAGAAACCAGTGTAATTAAATCCTACACTTTTTACTGCTTCTTCGTATAATGCTCTTCCTCCACCATACTCCATCCATCCCATTACTTCTTGAGATGACATTCCGTATGAAGGACCAGTTCCAAAAAGTGAAGCTGCAGCATTTTTTCCGTACCAGTATGCAGTCACCCAGTGACCCATATCTACTACTCCTGAACTAACTGCTTGTCCAATTTCTGAAGTTTTTACAACGGCACCAACAGGCTGAAGATCAATTTTTAATTCTCCTCCAGACATGTCACTAACCATTTTCGCATAGTCTCCTGCCATTTCAAAAAAGATGTTTGCGCCTGAAGGCCAAGCTGCTTGCATCTTTAGAGTTAATGGAGCACCAAAAGCTACATTAGGCATAGCCACAGCTGTCGCTGCTGCTGCACCAGTCGCTGCTGCTGCTTTGAAGAACTTACGTCTTGAAGGTGTCTTAGCACCTTTCAATGATTTTTTATTTTTAATCATTATGTTCTCTCCTCTTGTTAATTAACGAAAGTAATTAAACATAGAATTAGAATAGAGTCTTTCTAAAAACATGCGCGGATTGACACTTAACAAAAAATATACAATCTATAGTAGAATTATTAATTTAAATAAGAATTTCGTTCTCGTAAACGCAGCATTTATCAGCTGGTATGTGTAATTTTACATCACTAGAAGGAACCTCTGTTTCTCTGTTAATTTTTGATTTTATTGTAAGTTCACCCATTTTAGCGGTTAATAACTTAAAATTTCCAAGGTCTTCTACCTTATCAACTTCAACAGATAGCAAATTATCTTTCTGATCCTCAGCTAAATTAATAAACTCAGATCTAATACCTAACTTAATTTTTTTATCTTTAAGTTTTGACAAATTAGTGGTTGTTTTAATCAAAGTTCCATTGATTTTAACACAATCATTTGATGATGCTTCTGTTTCGAATAAATTCATTGCCGGTGAACCAATAAAATATCCAACAAATGTAGTGTTTGGTCTCTCAAATAATTCCTTAGGAGTTCCTGCTTGAACAACCTCGCCATCACTCATAACAATAATATTATCGGCAAAAGTCATCGCCTCGTTTTGATCATGCGTGACATAAACTAGGGTAGTTTTAAATTCTTCATTAATCTCTTTTAACTTTCTTCTTAGTCTAAATTTCAAATCAGGATCAATAACTGTTAATGGTTCATCCATTAGAACTGCAGCAACATCTTCTCTCACTAAACCTCGTCCAAGTGAAATTAATTGTTTTTGATCTGCAGTAAGTTTTCTAGCAGGAGATTTAAGAAAAGATTGTAAATTTAAAGTTTCTGCAACTGAATTGACTCTTTCATTAATTTTTTCTTTTTTAAAATCTCTACATATTAAAGGAAATGCTAAATTTTCAAAGACTGTCATGGTATTATAAATAACTGGAAACTGAAAAACTTGAGCAATATTTCTATCCTCAGTTTTAAGATCTGTAACATCTTTATCATCAAATAAAATACTTCCCGCAGAGGGTCTTACTAGTCCAGATACAATATTTAACATTGTAGTTTTTCCACATCCTGAAGGTCCCAATATTGCGTATCTTTTTCCATTTTCCCAAGTCATTGAAAAAGGGTTTAATGCATAAGTAGGTTCTGGATCATTAGGATTATATGTATGGGAAATATTATTTAAATCTATTTTAGACATAAGAACCTCCAAAAGGAGAAGAGGATAAAACTCCATTTTCATTAAATGCATAAATTTTATTAATATTGAAACTAATTTTTACCTTGTCATGAATATTAAAATTCAAAACTTCTTCTATGGATATAATAATTCTAGAATTACCTCTTTTAAGATGAAGCAATGTTTCAGAACCACTAATTTCTGCAAGCTCTACTTCAAATTCAAAACCACTATCACTTAATTTTATGTCAGATGCTCTAATACCTAAATTAAAGTTTTTTTCTTTTAAGTTAGATAGGTGATTAGGTAGCTCAACTTCAATTTCTTCAAATTTTATTTTATTTGTTTCAATAGATGCCTTAAGAATATTCATAGGTGGATCATTGGAAATTTCTGCAACTTTTAAGGTTTTAGGATTTTCAAAAATTTCTTTAGCTGACCCAACTTGAAGCACTTTTCCCTCATCAAGAACAATAACTTCACCATTTATCTCCATTGCTTCTCTTGGATCTGTAGTTGAAAATACAACAATGCTGTCCTCAGATAACCCTTGAGAAAATATATTCTTAAACTCTTCTCTCAATTGTTCTCTTAGTTTGTAGTCTAAATTAACCAAGGGCTCATCTAACAGTAAAATTTTAGCATTTTTAACTAAAGATCTTGCTAGGGAAACTCTCTGTTGCTGACCACCAGATAATTCTTGGATTTTTCTAGTTTCATAGCCCTCTAGACCTACAGATTTAAGAGATTTTGTAACTTCATCATTTATCAACTGATCGTCTACTTTTCTTTGTTTAAGAGGGAAAGCGACGTTCTCAAATACATTAAGGTGAGGGTAATTTATAAATTGCTGATAAACCATTGCGATATTTCTCTCCCAAACTGGAACTTTTAAAAAATCTTTGTCCTCAAATTGCATTGCGCCTGTATCAGGTGTTAGTAATCCAGCAATGGTTTTTAGTAACGTTGTTTTTCCAGACAATGTTCTTCCAAGAATTGTGTAAATATTTCCTTTTTCAAATTTAAAAGACACCTCATTAAGATGAAACTGTTCATCTGGCTTATAAGATAAGTTTTCTGCAACTAAATTCATTATTTTATTGCTCCTGACAAGTTTCCTTTTGATAAATATCTTTCAACAATAAATGCAACAATGATTAATGGTGCAACTGAAACCAAAGCTGAAGCAGATAAACTCCACCAAGGAGTAATGGATGAATTCAATGCTACAATTTTAACTGGTAAAAGTTGAACTTCAGTGAATGTTAAAATAAAAGCAAAGAAAAAATCAATCCAGCCAAATATAATGCAAAACATACCAGCTACAATTAATCCTGGTATTGAGTTAGGCAATACAACTTTAA
>OCOW01000044.1_pt1 | contig 7622 bp, 6 predicted proteins | sample 1535251 | NCBI WGS metagenome assembly OCOW01 (sample SAMEA3275632, study PRJEB22092) | marine metagenome | biome: ENVO:marine biome; feature: ENVO:water; material: Sterivex cartridges | collected 2014-06-21T08:30:05+00 | depth 0 m | reverse complement strand
ATTTATAATATTTTAGCAGCGTTAACTGTTAAAAGTATTTTCTTTAATATTTTAAAATTAGATAAAAATATATTTTTAAATTTTAAAACTCCAGAGGGAAGGGGCGATATCAAAAAAATTAAAGTGAATAAAAAAATGATAAACCTTATTGATGAAAGTTATAATTCAAATCCATTGTCTTTAAAGACTGCAATATTAAATTATGACAAGATCAAAACAAAAAACTCCAAAAAGTATCTTATACTTGGTGATATGTTGGAGCTTGGGCATCATTCAAAAAAACTTCATGAATCTATAGCACCAGTAATTAATAGAACGAATATTGATAAAGTTTTTGTCAAAGGAAAGGAAATTTCCTTTTTATATAATAAAATTTCTAAACTTAAAAAAGGCTCAGTTTTAAAGAATAATTTGCAAATAAATGATCTAATTGAAAATAACTTTGATAATGATGATTTCTTAATGATAAAGGCCTCAAATGCGACAGGTTTCAATAAGATTGTAAAAGAATTAAAAGGTACAAATTAAATGCTTTATCAATTTTTACTTAACTTTGTTGACACATTTGGTTTTTTTAATGTTTTCAAATACATTACTTTTAGAACTGGATTATCTCTATTTACATCATTAGCTATTGTTCTAATTATTGGTGGACCTTTTATTAAGTATTTTTCCAGCCAAAAAATTTTGAATCCTATTCGAGATGATGGGCCTGAAGAGCACATTGTAAAAAAAATAGGAACACCAACAATGGGTGGTGTAATTATTTTAATAGGTTTATTAGTTTCAGTTTTGTTTTGGGGAGACTTAACAAATATAAATATACTTTTTTGCATTTATATTGCTATTTCGTTTGGTGTTTTAGGTGCTTTTGATGATTTTAAAAAAATTAAACATAGCAATTCTTCTGGTGTATCATCAAAATTTAAAATAATTTCTCAGATTATTTTAGCAATTATAGGAGTTTGTTTTTTTGTTTATTATGTGGATAATCAGAACATAACAAACTTATATTTTCCATTCTTTAAAAACTTAATTATTAATTTGGGATGGTTCTTTATACCATTTGCTGTGTTTGTTTTAATTGGTTCATCTAATGCAGTTAATTTAACTGATGGTTTAGATGGGTTAGCGACTGTTCCAGTCATTTTGGTTGCAGGATGTTTTGCATTTATAAGTTATGTAACTGGAAATATTGTTTTTTCTGATTACCTACAAATACCATACATAGAGGGTACAGGTGAAATCTCAATTTTCTGTGGAGCAATCATAGGATCTTGTTTAGGTTTTCTATGGTTTAATGCTCCACCAGCTAAAATTTTTATGGGAGATACTGGATCCCTGTCCTTAGGAGGATCCCTTGGAGCAGTTGGAATAATAACCAAGCATGAAATTGTTCTTGCAATAACAGGTGGACTTTTTGTACTCGAAGCAGTTTCTGTGATGGTTCAAGTTATTTCCTTTAAACTTACTGGAAAACGAATTTTTAGAATGGCACCAATTCATCATCACTTTGAGAAGAAAGGTTGGCCTGAGTCAACAGTAGTTATAAGATTCTGGATCATCTCTATCATTTTAGCAATGATAGGATTAGCGACTTTAAAGTTAAGATAATGAAAAAAATCAATAATATTTTTTTTGAAAAAAAAATATTAATTTATGGATTAGGTAAAAGTGGAATATCTACTTATAATTTTTTAAGACAGAAAGCTAAAGTAAACTTATTTGATGATAATCCTAAAAATAATTTCAGATTTGACAAAAAAAATCTTTCTTTAGCCAAAATACTTCAAAGTTTTTTTGATTTTATAATAATAAGCCCAGGTATAGACGTTTCTAAATGCAAATTATCAAAATATTTAAAGCAAAATTCATCTAAAGTTTACACAGATCTTGACGTTTTTTGCACATTTTTTAGCAATGACAGTGTCACAATCACTGGCACTAACGGTAAATCAACTACTGCAAAACTTTTATATGATGTTTTAAGTGATCAAAAAAAAGATGCTAGGCTTGTTGGAAATATTGGTAATCCCATTCTATCAGAAAAAAAAATTACAAAAAAAACTTTTTTTGTAATTGAAGCATCTTCTTATCAGCTTGAATATAGTAAAATTTTTAAATCAAAATATTCAGTAATTCTTAATATCACACCTGATCACATTGAAAGACACAAAAGTTTTAAGAATTATATTAATGCTAAATTTAGATTAATAGATTCTCAATCTACAAAATCTGTAGCTTTTGTAAAAAGAAACGATCCTGTTATTGTCAAAAAATTAAGGAGTAAAAAATATAAACAAAAAATTATTAAAATAGATACTTCGCTTCAACCTCCAATTTTTAAAAAAATTAGAAATACGTATTTTATGTCATCTGGTAATAGAGAAAATTTAATTTTTGTTTTAAAAATATGCAAAATTTTAAAACTAAATGAAGAAAAAATATTAACAACAATAAATAAATTCGCAGGACTAAAATATCGTCAACAAATAATTTTTGATAATAATTATTTAACTGTAATTAACGATTCAAAATCTACTAGCTTAGCTTCATCAGAGAATCTTCTTAAAAATCTTAAAAATGTTTACTGGATTTTGTGTGGCATACCAAAAAAAAAGGACAAGTTTAATCTTACTAAATTTCAATGTAAAAATTTCAAGGGCTATATATTTGGCAAACATCAAGTAGAATTTAGCAAAATTCTTAAGAATAAATTAACAATTAAAAAGTTTAAAAACATAAAGGACACACTTAATCAAATATTTTTAGAGATAAAAAATAATAAAAGAGAAAAAAATACAATTTTATTTAGTCCTGCTGGAGCATCATTTGATAATTTTAAAAATTTTGAGGATAGAGGTTTATATTTTAATCAAATAATAAAAAAATATTTAAATGAGAAGTGATAGTTTTCTTTATAAATTTTATTATCAGTGGTGGAAAAATATTGATAAATCTATTTTTTTTATAATTAGTTTATTATTTATTATTGGTCTATTCTTTTCTTTAGTCTCTACTTCTTTAATAGCCTCTGATAAATTAGATACAAATAGTTACTTCTTTTTTTTTAAACACTTAGTATATGTTGTTCTTGGTGTTTTTATCGTTTTTGTATTTTCTTCTTTTAAGAAAGAACAATTAATCAAATATTCAATAATACTTTTTTTTGTTTCTTTAATTTCATTAGTATTAGTTCCGATATTGGGTGTTGAGGTCAAGGGCTCTAAGAGATGGATAGATCTATTTTTTTTACCAAGGTTTCAACCTATAGAAGTTCTAAAACCCTTTTTAATAGTTTTTTTAGCTTCCATTCTTTGTACTGAAAAAACTAATTTAATGATTAAATACATATTAACTACATTAACTATCTCGATTGTATCTCTTTTACTAATAATTCAGCCAGATATAGGGCAAACTTTATTAGTGGTTTTCTCTTGGTCTGTTTTAATTTTTACATCAGGAATTAATATATTCATTCTTTTAGCATTTTTCTGCGTAGCAATAATTTTGCTAACATATTTAATAATATACGTGCCTAAGTTTGACTACATACAGGGACGTATACTCTCTTTCTTTGATAGGGAAACTGGAACTCACAATTTCCAATCTGACAAAGCGATAGACTCTATTACTAGCGGAGGTTTTTTTGGTAAAGGAATTGGGGAAGGGATACTTAAAAACAGAGTGCCTGAGGCGCATACAGACTATATCATCTCCGTAATTTCTGAAGAATTTGGAGTAGTGGCCATAATGTTAATATTATTATTGTTTTTAATTTTCATTTATATGGTCTTTAAAAAAATTAGTTTTGAAACAGATGATAAAACCAAATTAATATTAATTGGTTCAATAAGTTTAATATTGATGCAAGCAACAATTCATATTGGGGTAAACATTAGATTATTTCCAACTACTGGTATGACTTTACCTTTCTTAAGTTATGGAGGCTCGTCGATTATAAGCACATCTATATTAGCAGGAATCATATTAAATTTGACTAAAAGAAAAATAAATTAATTAATGAAAAAAAAAATTTTGATTACTACAGGTGGATCGGGCGGACATGTATTACCAGCTTTGACAATTTATGATCATTTAAAAACAGAGTACGATATGTTGATTTCAAGTGATCAAAGAGGATTAAAATATTTTGAAACAGAAGAGTATAAACCTATTATTGTTGATACTCCAAAACTAAAAATCTCTATTTTTTTTCCTTTTGTAATTTTTAAAATTTTTTTATTAATAATAAAATCTCTAAGTATTTTAAAAAAAGAAAAAATATCGATTTTAATTTCAACTGGTGGATATATGTCTTTACCGTTATGTTTTGCTGCAAAAATATTGGGTGTTAAAATTTATTTAATTGAACCAAATATGGTTATGGGTAGAGCAAATAAATTTTTTTTAAAATTTTCAAAAATTATTATTTGTTACTCAAAAAATATTATTAATTTTCCTAAAAAATTTGAAAACAAGTTAAGAATTTTAAAACCTTTGGTAAGAAAAAAATATTATGAAGAATTAACAAATATTGAAGAAAAAAGGTTATTTACTATTACAATTATAGGAGGTAGCCAGGGTGCTAAAATATTTGATAATTTATTACATCAAACTTTAGCTAAAGTTTCAAAAAGTATAAAAATAAAAATTATTCACCAAACAAGTGAAAGTAATCAAAATTTTCTCATAAATTTTTACGACGAAAATAAAATTGAACACCATGTTTTTGTGTTTGAAAAAGATCTCAATAAACTTTTAATTAAAACTGATTTATGTATTACAAGGGGTGGTGCTTCAAGTTTAGCAGAATTGTCATTATTAAAAGTCCCATTTATATCTATCCCTCTCCCATCATCTATGGACAACCATCAATATGAAAATGCAAAATTTTATGAGGATCAAAACTCTTGTTGGATTCTAAATCAAAAAAATTTTGATAGACAAAATTTCGAAGATCTTTTGCTTAAGATAATCAAAAATAAAGAGGAATATTTGGTTAAAAAAAAGAATTTAGAAAATTTAAATTATCAAAATACATGGATTAATGTTAATCAAAATTTATTATCAATTTTAAATGAAAATTAAATTAGCAAAAACTGAGTTAATACATTTTATTGGCATTGGTGGTATTGGTATGAGTGGTTTAGCTTTAATAATGAAAGGCAAAGGATTTAGGGTTCAAGGTAGCGATATCTCTATTAATAAAAATATTGAAAGGCTTAAAAAAGAAAAAATAAAAGTTTTAATAGGACATAAAAAACAAAATATAAATAAGGCAACAATATTAGTTATATCTTCAGCTATAAAAAAAAATAATCCAGAAATGTTAGAGGCAATTAAGAAACAGTTGCCTATTTATAAAAGAGGCGAAATGTTAGCAAATATTGTGTCTTTAACAAAAAATATTGTTGTTGTGGGCTCTCATGGCAAGACTACTACCACATCTCTAATTGCTTCTATTTTTCAAGAAACAAAAATAGATCCAACTATTATTAATGGAGGTGTAATCAACTCTATAAATAATTCTGCGAAACTTGGTAAAAGTGAATGGTCAATATTAGAAGCCGATGAATCAGACGGTAGCTTTGTTCATACCCCTCCAACGTATGCAATCATAACAAATATTGATAGAGAACACATGGACTATTATGGTTCTATGGATAAATTAAATAAATATTTTGTAAATTTTGTTAACAAAGTTCCATCCTTTGGAAAATCATTTATTTGTTTAGATAATAAAAATAATAAAAACTTATTAAAAAAATTAAAAAATAAAAATTTTTATACTTACGGTATAGATAACAAATCTAATTATATCGTTAAAAATATAAAACAATTTAGAGAATACTCGGAGTATGATTTAAAAATTAGATTGCCTAATAAGAAAATTGTAATAATTAGAAAAATAAAAATTCCATTATTAGGCTTGCATAATATTAAAAATTCAGTAGCCGCAACTGCTGTAGCACTTAATGTTGGCTTAAGTATTTCAAATATAAAAAAAGGACTTAAAAATTTTAAAGGTGTTCAAAGAAGATTTAATAAAATTTTTACCTTTAACAAAGTTGATTTTTTTGATGATTATGCTCATCATCCAACTGAAATTAAAGAAGTTCTCAATGGAGTAAAAAAAGTTTATTCAAATTATGAAAAAATATGTATTTTTCAACCGCACAGGATATCAAGATTGAAAGATTTAAAGTCAGAATTTGCCTCTGCATTTAAAGATGCAGACAAAGTAATTCTTTTTCCAATATATACTGCAGGTGAAAAAATCAAATTAGGTTTTAGTTATTATAATTTTGCAAAAGAAATAATAAAAAAATCCAAAGTCGAACTATTTCTAGTGAATGACAAATATCAATTAGCAAAATATATAAAACATAATATTTACGGGGATAAAATAGTAATAGGTATGGGGGCGGGTTCCATTTCATCGTGGATGAGAGAAATGCCAAAATTTTTGTAATGAGTGATTATTTAAAAGAATTATCGTCAGAATTTAGTGAAAATCTTAAATTAAATTATGATTTGAAGAAAAAGAATTGGTTTAATATTGGTGGCAAAACAAAGATTTATTATAAAGCGAAAAATTTAAAAGAATTAATCAAGTTTTTAAAAAAAATAAATAATAAAGAAAAGATTTTTATTTTAGGAGGGGGCTCAAACACATTAATTACAGACAATGATTATGATGGTGTTGTAATTAAATTATTAAATAACTTTAATAATATTTCTTTATTATCAGAAGAAATAATAATTGCAGGTAGTGCTGTTAGTGACAAATCGCTATCAGAATTCGCCATTAATAATGGTTTGGGGGGCTTTGAATTTTTATCATGTATTCCAGGGACGGTTGGTGGTGGCATTAAAATGAATGCAGGATGCTTTGGTAAAGAATTTAAAGATATCCTCATTTCTATCCAAGCGGTAGATAAATCAGGTAAGGTTTTAACTATTCCAGCTAAAGATATAGATTTTAAATACAGAGAGAGTGGATTATCAGACGATCTCATATTTTTGAGCGCATCCTTTAAGGGATACAAAAAAGATAAAGCTCTAATAAAGAGCGAAGTTCAAAAATTAGTGGAAAAAAAAGAACAAGCTCAACCTACAAGAATAAAAACTAGTGGAAGTACGTTCAAAAACCCTATTAACCAAACTGATAAAAAGGTATGGCAGTTAATTAAAGACTCCGTACCACTTGAAAAATCATTTGGAGATGCGTCAATTTCAGAGAAGCACTGTAATTTTTTTGTAAACAAAGGTAATGCCAAATTTGAAGACATGAAGAATTTGATTAAATTTGTATCTGATTGTGTTTTCAAAAAAACTGGGATCAAGCTTGAAACAGAAATTAAAATAATAGAATAAATTGAAAAAGAAAATTTTAATAATATCAGGGGGAATTTCAAAAGAGAGATTAATTAGTCTTGATACTGGATTGCAAGTTGCAAAAGAACTAAGAAAAAATTCATATAACGTAAAAATTTCTGAGCCAGATAGCAATCTTCAAAAAATTATCAATAAATTTAATCCTGATGTGATTTTTAATGCATTACACGGACAGTTTGGAGAAGATGGTTATATTCAAACTATACTTGAAAAGTTCAAAA
>OCOW01000042.1_pt1 | contig 8151 bp, 7 predicted proteins | sample 1535251 | NCBI WGS metagenome assembly OCOW01 (sample SAMEA3275632, study PRJEB22092) | marine metagenome | biome: ENVO:marine biome; feature: ENVO:water; material: Sterivex cartridges | collected 2014-06-21T08:30:05+00 | depth 0 m | reverse complement strand
AAAAATCATTTTCTTTTCTAAATCATGATCTGGAAAAATTTCATTAGCAAAAAAACTTATAATGTTATCTATAATAACAAACTTCTTATGATTTTTAGAAGACTCTATTTCAATAAATCTAGATAGTGCTTTTGGAATTACTATTATCGAGTTTAAAATCCTTTTTTTATTTTTTTTTCTTAACTTCATTACAAGTGCTCTTCCTTGATTGATTATAAATGGAAATGGGTGCGCAGGATCAATCGCTGATGGTGTTAATAAAGGGTAAATCTCTTCTTTAAATATTTCTAGAAGTTTTTTTTTATCCTTAGTATTTAAATTAACTGGTTTAACTAAACTGATATTATTTTTTTTTAATTCTACAATCAGTTGAGTAAAAATTTTGTTCTGTTTTTTTAATAAATTTTTAGTTTCAAGTACTACCTCATCCATCTGTTCTTCAGGTGTCAAACCATCAGAACTTAATGAGTCAACTTCTTGTTTTATTTGACTATATAATCCAGCAACTCGGACCATAAAAAATTCATCTAGATTAGACCCAGCAATTGATAAAAATTTTACTCTTTCATAAAGAGGATTTTCAGTATTTTGTGCTTCTAGAAGTACTCTATCGTTGAATTTTAACCAAGAAAGCTCTCTATTTATATATTTAGATTTCAGCTCTTCTTTATGTTGTTTTTTTAAAGCAGTCATATATTTAGATTTTATGTATCAATTATACGTCATGAGACACGCAAAATCTAGTTGGGATGATTTAAGTATTAATGATTTTGATAGACCACTTAGTAAAAGAGGCAAGAAAAATGCAAAAATGATTTGTGAATTTTTTGTTAAAAAAAAATTTAAATTTGATTATGCATTAATTTCATCATCAAAAAGAACAAAAAAAACTTTTCAAATTTTATCCAAGAAAATTAATAAACCAAAAAAAGTTAATTTTTCAAAAGATTTATATTTAGTTGATGAGAATATAATTATAAAAAAAATTAAAGAAATATCCAGTGAATATAAATCAATTTTGATTATAAACCATGAACCATCAGTGAAAAATTTAGTACGAAATCTTACAAAAAATCATAATACGAATAATTTTAAACTAATGAATTATAAATTCCCAACAGCCGCATTTGCAAAAATTGAGTTTGATATTAAATCCTGGAATGAAGTTGAGAAAAAAGGAGTTTTAAAAGAATTTATAAGACCCAAAGATCTTCAAGATTCTAAAGAATAACCAGCTGATCTCACTGTTCTAATTAAAGGTTTTGTATTTTGTATGTTAATTGCTTGTCTTAATCTTCTAATATGAACATCTACTGTTCTAGACTCAACATATATATCTTCCCCCCAAACATTATTTAAAAGTTGTTCTCTTGAATAAACTCTTTTTGGATTTTTGATAAAAAAATCTAATAGTTTAAATTCAGTTGGACCTAAAGTAATTTCCTTATCTTTTCTATAAACTCTTTTTGTAATCCGATCTATTTTTAAATCAGTAAATTCTACAATGTCTGATGATGATTGAGGCTTAGATCTTCTCAATAAAGATTTAATTCTAGCATTTAATTCTTTTTGACTAAAAGGTTTAGTTACATAATCATCTGCACCTGTATCAAATGCTTTTAATTTGTCTTCTTCCTCCCCTTTTGCAGTTAACATAATGACAGGAATATCATTAAACTTATTATCTTTTTTTAAGTTTTTACAAATTTCAACACCAGATAATTCAGGTAACATCCAATCCATTAATATCAAATCTGGCTGTTTTGATTTTATTTGTTTAAGAGCATCTTCTCCATTTTCTGAATGACTGACTTTATAACCTTCTTTTTCAAGATTGTACTTTAACAAACTAACAATTGATGCTTCATCTTCAGCTATGAAAACATGAGCTGACATAAATCATTTTTCTCCAGTTACAATTGGCTCGGTGCCCTTAGGTCTGTCACCTTCTAAATATTCACCTTTAACTAAATAATAAATTTGTTCTGCAACATTTGTAGTATGATCACCAATACGCTCAACGTTTTTGGTCACAAACAACAAGTGAGTTCCATCCTCTAAATTTTTTTCATTTTCTTTAAGATATTTTATAACTTCTTGCATACAAAGATTTGTTAGATCATCTATTTGCTCATCACCTTCCCAAACATTTACTGCCATTGGCGCAGATCTTTCTAGATAAGCGTCTAATGTTGATTTTAATTGTTTTTGAACATTGGTAGATACTCTAACTAATGCATCTACAAGCATCTTTGGAAGATTTTCATTAAGCAAAAGTGTTCTCTTGGATATATTTTTTGCTAAATCACCTATTCTTTCTAAATCTGAAGACATTTTCAAAGCTGTTACTGTCTCTCTTAAATCAATTGCCATAGGTTGTCTCAAAGCAATTAAATTTACAACTTGTTGTTCAATCAAAGTTTCATATTTATCTATTTTTTCATCGTCATTAATTACTGCTTCCGCAAAATCGCTATTTCTTGTAGTAATGGCTTGAATTGCTTTACCCAAAGCTTCCTCGCATGCACTTCCCATTTTGATGATATTAGCATTGAGATTTTTAAGTTCTTCTTCGTAAGATTTAACTGTATGTGGTGCTTCAGACATTATCCAAACCTCCCGGTTATATAGTCCTGGGTTTTTTTATTATCAGGATTCTTAAATATTTTATCAGTAGATCCATGTTCTATCAATTGTCCTAAGTGAAAAAAACCTGTATTTTGAGATACACGTGCCGCTTGAGCCATAGAATGAGTTACAATTATTATTGTGTGCTCTTTTTTTAATTCATCAATCAATTCTTCAATTTGTGCTGTTGCTATAGGATCTAATGCTGAACAAGGCTCATCCATTAATATAACTTCAGGTCTTACAGAAATTGCTCTAGCAATACAAAGTCTTTGCTGTTGCCCTCCAGATAATCCAGTTCCAGGTTCATGCAACCTATCTTTTACCTCTTCCCATAGTGCAGCTTTTTTTAAGCTAGTTTCAACAATTTCATCCATTTCTTGTTTTGATTGAGCTATACCATGAATTGTTGGACCGTAAGATACATTTTCATATAAAGTTTTTGGGAAAGGATTAGGTTTTTGAAAAACCATACCAATTTTTTCTCTTAGTCTTACTACATCACAACCTTTATCATTGATATTAAAGTCATTAATTAAAATTTCTCCTTTAACACTGCAGATATCAATTACATCATTCATTCTATTAAGACATCTTAGGAAAGTTGATTTACCACAACCAGATGGACCAATTAATGCCGTTACTTGATTTTCCTCAATATCTAAACTTATATTAAAGAGTGCTTGTTTTTTTCCGTAAAAAACATCAACATCTTTTGCTTTAATCTTTATCATTTTAACTCCATTTTTTTTCAAATTTATGTCTAATTATTTGGGCAAATAAATTCATTGTTATTAAAAAACCAAGTAAGACCATTATACATGCCGAGACTTTTTCTACAAATCCTCTTTCAGCACTTTCAGCCCAAATATAAATTTGAACTGGTAAACTTGCAGCAGGATCCATAGGTGATCCAGGTATCGTGTTAACAAAAGCAACCATTCCAATTAAAATGAGGGGTGCAGTTTCTCCTAAAGCTTGAGCTAAACCAATTATTGTTCCTGATAACGTGCCAGGCATTGAAAGAGGAACAGTATGATGCATTGTGGTTTGCATTCGACTTGCTCCCATAGCAAGTGCTGCCTCTCTTATACTTGGCGGAACTGCTTTTAAAGATGCTCTGGCAGCTATGATTATTGTTGGTAAGGTCATTAAGGACAAAGTGATACCTCCAACTAATGGGGTAGACCTTGGTAGTTGAAATATAGCCAATAAAACTCCTAACCCTAATAGACCAAAAACTATAGATGGAACTGCTGCTAAGTTATTTATATTTACTTCAATAAAATCAGTAAATCTATTTTTAGGGGCAAATTCTTCAAGATAGATTGCTGCTAGAACCGCTACAGGAAAAGCTATCATTAAACAAACAAGTATAGAAAAAATTGAGCCCATAAATGAACTTGCTATTCCAGCTAGTTCAGCTTCTCTTGAGTCGGCATTTGTAAAAAAACTAATATTAAATTTACTTTCAACCTTACCATTTGCAACAAGTTGATCAAAAATTTTTAATTGATAATCGCTTACTCTTCTTTGATCTTCGGGTAAATCTCTTGGATAATTTCCTTTAAAAACTTGATCTAAATCATCTGAAGCAGTTAAATAAACTTCTTTTGTTTTTCCTATTAAACTAGGGTCATTTAAAAGTTCATTTTTAATTTCTTTTTCGAAGAAATAAGACACCATTCTCTTCAATTCATTTTCTTGATCCTCATTGGCATTTAGATCTAAATCAGCCATTGATTTTAATGCTATATCGTAATAATCAGCATCCTGTAAATCCTCATTAGAAGGGTTTTGTTCTAACATCATTAATTCAGCATCAAAAGTTACTGGAACAATGAGCCAAGTTTTTTGAAAAGCAGAATAGCCAGTTGAAAAAATTTTAAAAATAAAGATTGTTAAAAATAAAAGTGCCATAAAAATTGCACTTTGACCGTATAAGCGAAATCTCTGCTCAGCCTTGTATCGTTTATTTAATAATTGTTCTTTATTTTTATTCATATTTCTCTCTATATTTTTTAACTACTCTTAAGGCCACAATATTTAAACAAAGCGTTACTAAAAATAATGACATACCTAAAGCAAAAGCAGCTTGCGTTTTCGGGTCACCAAAAGCTTGGTCACCAATTAGAATAACTACAATTTGAGCTGTAATTGTTGAAGTAGACTCTAATGGATTTAAAGTTAAATTAGCAGCTAAACCAGAGGCCATAACAACTATCATTGTTTCTCCAATAGCTCTTGAAACACCAAGCAAAATAGATCCAACTATCCCCGGCAATGCCGCGGGAAAAATAACTCTCTTAATTGTTTCTGATTTAGTTGCTCCCATAGCGTAACTTCCATCTCTTAAACTTTGAGGCACACTTGTAATTACATCGTCACTTAAACTTGAAATAAATGGTATAATCATTATACCCATTACCCCTCCTGCTGCTAAAGCACTTTCAGCTGAAACTTCAAGACCCATAGAGGTTCCTAATTCTTTTAAAAATGGGCCAACAGTTAGGGCAGCAAAAAAACCATAAACAACTGTTGGTATACCAGCTAAAATTTCAATTAAAGGTTTTGCGTATTGTCTAACTTTAGTTGATGCATATTCAGCTAAATAAATTCCACTCATTAATCCAATTGGGATAGCAACGCACATAGCAATAAATGCAATAAAAAAAGTACCTGCAAAAATAGGGACTGCTCCAAAAGTATCGGAATACATTGTCGGATCTAAAGCCTCAGAAGAATCTCTAACAAAAGCTTTTGCTGGATACCAGTGAGTTCCAAAGACAAAATCAAATAATGGAATTACTTTAAAAAAATCTATAGTTTGAAATATAAGTGAGAAAACTATTCCAACAGTAGTTAATATTGCAGCTAAAGAAGCTGTAAATAAAACTGCGTTCAAAAATTTTTCAACTGGTTCTCTTGTTCTAGAATTAGATGAAATTCTTTTATACGCATAAGCAACTGAAGCAATAATTATAGATAATACTATAACAACTTTTGAACTTTGAGCTATTGATCGAAGACTTAAATATTTTTCAGCTGAAGCCTCAATAAAAGGTGTAATTTCTCCAGTGAATTGACCTCGAGACAATGCTTTTGTTTTTTCGTATATTAAATTTAATTCATCATCAAGATAACCTTGATTTGAATAATCATTTAAGACTAATAATTTTACAATTGTGGGCTCAAAAATTGCCCATAATGAAAAAATTATAAAAGCTGGTATTGCACACCAGATTGCAAGATAATAACCATAAAATTGTGGTAATGCAGTTAATCTTTTTTTTGTAGATTGAATTGTATATGCTTTTTTGCGTCCAAAATAATAACTTGTGAAACCTAGAAGAACAATAAATGTAAATAATATTAAGTTCAAAGAATCTCCTTTATTGAGGACTGTACTCTTAATTTAAAAAAAAGGGGTCTAAAAAGACCCCCTTTTTAATCATTTGTTAACTGAGGAATAATTAATTACCCATAGCAACTAGTTTGGTAGCATTAGTTCTAGTTGTTTTATACAACTTAGAGTCTAATGGCACTAAACCAATGTCTGCTAGGTAACCACCTTTTCCAATAGCTTTCTTCGTTGTGAATTCTTTCACAAACTCATGTAAGCCTGGAATTACTCCAACGTGAGCTTTTTTCACGTAGAAGAATAAAGGTCTAGCAACAGCATAACTGTAGTCTTGAATAGACTTCAATGATGGTTGTCCACCATCAATACTTGCTGCTTGCAATTTATCTTTTGCAGCTAGGAAATAACTGAAACCAAAGAAACCAAACATATCTTTATCTTGAGTTAGCTTTTGGATGATTAAACTATCGTTTTCTCCAACTTCAATAGCAGCACCATCTTCTCTGTAAAGTTTTTGAGGTTTTTTGTATTTTTTATTTCCAGCTTCAAAACCAGCTTTATAAAGAGCTTTAGCTTCTTTAGTCATACCTTTTTTCATTACTAAAGAATTCCAAGCATCTCTAGTTCCTGATGTTCCTGGTGGGATCATCACTGAAATTTTTTGTTTTGGTAAACTAGGGTCAATTTGGTCCCAAGTTTTATAAATATTTGGAACTAATTTACCATCAACAACTGTATGAGCAGCTAGTGCTAAATACAAATGTTCTTTAGTAAAGTTTACTGGTTTTGCATCTTTGCTGTAAGCTAATGTAATACCATCGTTACCAATTACGATCTCAACAATATCATTAACACCATTTTTTTTACATAGAGCTTTTTCTTTATCTTTCATAGCTCTTGATGCGTTTGTAATATCTGGATGTTGTTCACCTACACCAGCACAGAATAGTTTAGCTCCACCACCAGTACCAGTAGACTCGATTACAGGAGTTTTAAATCCTGAACCACCAAATCTTTCAGCAACAACTGTTGCATAAGGGAATACCGTAGAAGAACCAACTATCTTAATTTGATCTCTTGCTTGAGCAACAGTTGCAATTGAAAGTGCAACTAAAGAAGCAATTACTATAGTTAGTTTTTTCATTATCTTTAATCCTTTCGTTATTTATTAAATAAAAGATGACAGACTCGTATAAATTTATTGAATCTTTAATATTACAGAATTATTACACTTTTGTTAAAAAGATAACTTTTTAGTTGTATTTCATTGAGACTATAATCTCTTCATTTTCTGTTTCTAAACCACCTTTACAAGAAACAGGGTTAACTTTATCTTTAAAAGCAAGTTCAGTTGTGGGTCTCAAAATAACTTCAAGTTTCACTAAATTAACTAATTCTTCTAAGACGCTTTGATCGTATCGCCACCTTGGCCATGTGCTTGGAGTAGAAAAAACAGATGTTAAATAACTAGTTGCCATAGTAAACCTATAATTACTTAAATTTTCGTTTCTCAACAAATGATCTCTTACTGAATTAAATATATTTCTACATCTAAATGAGTCTGACATATAATTCTCTTTTTTTAAATTCTCATTTACTGGGATTGAAACAATTAAATCTACTGTATTTCTCCAATAAGAACTGACAACATCCATATATATATCTTCATAGGGCACATCTTTATGTTTTTTTATAACAGGATAAGAACTCTTTAAGTCCTCTTCTAATCTAAAAATACCTATGTCAAAAACTGTTAATTGTTGAGTACGTAAAAGAGTAGAAATGTCTTTTGAATATACACTAGTTGTGAAAAACAAGATTAAATAAAAAAATATTAAAATATTTTTGAGTATTTTAATCATTATAAAAACTTAAATAAAATCTATGCACGAATCAATCAAAGAAATGTTAAAGTTTTCTCAAATAAGGGTTATAAAATGAAGTTTTTTTTAAATTTTTATTTCGAAGGCAAATATATTCTAATTTCAGTACCTTTACCAACCTCTGAAAGAATCTCAAAATCACCTCTGTGTTGGGTAATTATGTGTTTAACAATAGCTAATCCTAAACCAGTTCCACCAACTTTTTTACTTTGTTCTACGTCAACCCTATTTAGGGTTGGGGATGCGGTGGCGAGCCGAAATATCCATGCTAGTATTCTG
>OCOW01000040.1_pt1 | contig 8362 bp, 6 predicted proteins | sample 1535251 | NCBI WGS metagenome assembly OCOW01 (sample SAMEA3275632, study PRJEB22092) | marine metagenome | biome: ENVO:marine biome; feature: ENVO:water; material: Sterivex cartridges | collected 2014-06-21T08:30:05+00 | depth 0 m | reverse complement strand
ATTCTATGATAAGAATTTTTAAAGAATTCATTAATGAAAACCCTGAAATATGGACACCAAAGTTAAAGAAAGAAATTTATGAAGCTTGCAGAACAATCATAGAGCACGAAGACGCTTTTATTGATTTAGCTTTTGAAATGGGTCCAATGGAAGGTTTAACTGCAAAAGATGTTAAGGATTACATTCGATTTATAGCTAATAGAAGACTAGATCAGTTAGGTTTAGAAGCTATTTATGATGTGGATAAAAATCCTTTAGGCTGGTTAGATACTATGCTTAATGCAGTTGAGCACATGAACTTTTTTGAAGGTCGTGCAACAGAATATTCTAAAGCATCTACCCAAGGGACATGGGTCGAAGCATTTAGTTAATAGTTTAGAAATTATCTCTGATTTAATTCAAGAACTTTTCTATGCTTGCTACCTTTGTAGCTTGCTAAAGGTCTAATTAATTTATTAGCAGCATGCTGCTCCATTATATGAGCAGACCAACCTGTTATCCTTGAAATAACAAATATTGGTGTAAAAAAATCAGTATCAAATCCCATTAAATGATAAGTGGGACCTGTTGGATAATCAACATTTGGATGAATATTTTTTTCTTTAATCATAACTTTTTCAACAATGTCGTAAATTTTCTCAAATTTTTTATCTTTCTTAAGTTTTGCAACTTTTCCAAAATACTGTCTCATAGTCGGCACTCTAGAATCTCCTGATTTATAAACTCTATGACCAAAACCCATAACTACTTCTTTATTTTTTAGAGCATTATTAATCCATTTTAACGCATTCTCAGGTTTTTTTATCTTATTCATCATGTGCATAACTTCTTCATTAGCACCCCCATGCAACGGTCCTTTTAGACTAGCAATGGCTCCTGTAATTGCTCCATGAATATCTGATAAGCTACTCGTTATAGTTCTTGCAGTAAATGTTGAAACATTAAAACTATGTTCAGCATAAAGAATTAGTGATACATCAAAAGCTTTAACAATTTCTTTTTGTGGAACTTTACCAAAACACATATAAAAAAAGTTTTCCGCAAAAGTTAGAGTTTTCCTAGGTTTAATTATTTTTTTTCCTTTTCTAATTCTATAAAACGCTGCTAAAGCAGTAGGGGTCTTTGCAAAAATTCTTAATGCCTTTCTCATATTAGCTTCTGGTGAAGAATCTTGGGTTTCTTTATCTTCTAATCCCATTACACTTACAGCAGTTCTGGCCACATCCATAGGATGTGATTTTTTTGGCATATGTTTTATTATTTCATATAAATTTTTTGATAACTCTCTGTTATTTTTTTCCTCTTTTTCAAATTTTCTAAGCTCTATAGTATTTGGTAAATCTTTATTTAAAATTAAGTAAGCCACTTCCTCAAATCTACAGTATTCACACAAATCTTGTGCAGCATAACCTCTGTAAGTTAGGGAATTAATTTCTGGCATAACTTTAGAAACTTCAGTTTCATCAACTACAATTCCAAGTAATCCTTTTTTGATATCTTCACTCATTATTCGTGTCCTTCCGTACTAAAGTTATAAATCTTTTCATCTAATGAATTATATTTTTCATAATCAACAAGCTCATAAAGTCTTTTCCGAGTTTGCATTTTATCTATTATGTTGTTCTGATGTCCACTTGCATAAATGTCTCTTAAACCATCTTCTACATTTTTCATTGCTAATCTTTGAGTAGTTACTGGGTAAATGACAATGTTAAATCCAATATTTTCTAATTCTTTGTAGTTAAATAGCTTTGATTTTCCAAATTCTGTCATATTAGCTAATAGATAACATTTTAATTCTTTTCTCACTTTCTCAAAATCTTTTTCATCTTGAAGCGCCTCTGGAAAAATAATCTCTGCACCTGCATCAATGTATGCTTTGCATCTTTCAATCATTTTATCTATCCCTTCAACACCTTTTGCATCAGATCGGGCAATAATTTTAAAATTTGGATCTTTTTTAGTAGCAACACATTCTTTAATTTTGTTTACCATTGCTTCTGTGGAAATTAATTCTTTGTTGTCTAGATGTCCGCATCTTTTTCTCTCTATCTGATCTTCTAAATGAACTCCTGTAATTCCAAATTCTTCAAATGTTTCAATAGTTTCTTTACAAGATTTAAACCCTGTATCAATATCAACAATAGTTGGAAGATTTGTAACTCTTGATATCAAGTATGATCTTGTGCTTACATCTTGCAAGGTTGTAAGCCCAATGTCGGGAAAACCCAAATCATTAGCCATTACACCTCCGGAAACATAAACTGCATCATAACCTATCTCTTCAATCAATTTTGCTGTTAAGGGATTGTATGCACCTGGAACTCTTAAAATTTTATTTGATTTCAACTTTAGATCAAAATCTATTCTTTTTTGACTTGGCTCTTTTTCAATGAAGTGCATTAAAAAATTCCTTTTTTTAGATTTCTTTTTAATTTACTTTTTTTTATTTCTAAATTTAATTTATACAATTGACCAGATTTTAAATTTTTTAAATTTTGCACATTCTTTATAAAACGATTACTTTCATTTTTATCAAGTATTCCTTCAGTAAGTGTTAAAAATTTATTAATATAATTTTGTCTTTTAAAAGGTCTTGCTCCATACGGATGCGCATCAGCCCTATCAAGTTGCTCAGTGATTTTTTGCCCATTATTTAAAGTTACAACTACTTTTGCACCAAATGACTTATTTTTTGGGTTAGGATCGTGATATTTTTTTGTCCATTTTTTATCTTCATAAGTTTTTATTGATCTCCAAATTTTGATGGTGCTTTTTTTATTTGCTCTCGATTTAGTATAAGACTTAACATGGTGCCAATCACCATCTTCTAATGCAACAGCAAATATATACATAATTGAGTGGTCTAGAGTTTCTCGACTTGCATTTGGATCCATTTTTTGAGGATCATTAGCTCCTGTTCCAATTACATAATGTGTGTGATGACTAGTATAAATATCGATTTTTTTAATTAAGTTTAAATTTGGTATTTTAGTTTTTAATTTTTTTGCAAGATCGATTAATGCTTGGGATTGATATTCAGCAGAATATTCTTTTGTATAAGTTTCCAGTATAGCTTTTTTACTTTCACCTTTTTTTGGTAAAGGAACTTTATAATTTGCTTTTTTACCGTCTAGTATTCTTGCTATTACACTATCCTCACCTTCATATATTGGACTTGGTGCTCCTTCTCCTCTCATAACTCTGTCGACAGCCTCTATAGCAAGCTTACCTGCATGAGCAGGGGCATATGCTTTCCAGCTAGAAATTTCACCTTTTCTAGATTGTCTTGTAGATATAGTAGTATGGAGAGCTTGTTGAACTGCTTGATAAATTGTTTCTGTATTTAGTTTTAACATTGAGCCTAGACCTGCAGCTACACTTGGACCTAGATGAGCAATATGGTCAACTTTATGTTTATGCAAACAAATACCTTTGACTAAATTTACTTGAACTTCGTATGCAGTAATAATTCCTCTTAAAAGATCTAAACCACTTTTTTTATTTTGTTGTGCAACAGCTAATATTGGTGGAATATTATCTCCTGGATGACTGTAATCAGCTGCTAAAAAAGTATCATGGAAATCGAGTTCTCTAACAGCAGTACCATTTGACCAAGCTGCCCACTCACAATCAAATTTTAAATTTGAACTCACACCAAACAATGTTGCACCATTTTTCCTTGAATGTTTAAGAGCCATTTCTCTTGATGAGATAACTGGTCGTCTATTTAAAGAAGCAACTGCAACAGAGGCGTTATCAATAATTCTATTGATAACCATTTCAATTGCGTCTTTATTTAATTTTGCATTATCACTTGCTATTTCAGCAATTTTCCAGGCAAGCTGTTTCTTTTTTGGTAAATGAATTTTTGATGGATAAACTTTAACAGTATGTAATAACAAAATAACTCCTCTGAGATATTTTGTTTTAATAGTTAAATTAAATTAATCAATATTAAAGATATTTTGATATTATTTTTTCAATACCAATAAAGTCTTTTATTAAGTGATTATGATAAATTTCATCAATATTTTTTTCAGTATATCCATCCTCCAATAAAATCATTGGGATTTCTGCTGCTTTTGCAGCATTTGCATCCGTTTCGCTATCACCAATCATTATTGTTTTTTTTAAGTCTCCATCTAAGATTTCAACTACTGATGTTAGATGTCTAGGATCTGGTTTACAATAATCAAAAGTATCTGAACCAGCCACATATTCAAAGTAATCATAAATTCCAATTTTTTTTAAGAGATCATTGGACAAATACTCTTGCTTATTAGTACATACAGCCATTGATATATTGTCTTCTTTGCACCATTTCAAAAATTCTTTAACTCCATTAATCAATGTACTTTCGTTGATTATATTTTTTCCATAGAAATCTACAAACTCACTTACCATTTCTTTTTTAATTTTTTCATCATTCACTTTACTAAATTCTTTTTTAGCTTGACCCCAAATAGATCTGCCAATCATTGCACCCGCACCTTTGCCAACAAGATTTCTTATTTGTTCTGTAGATTTAGTTGGATAACCAAATTTTTTCATCACATGATTATGAGCGTGCATTAGATCTGGCGCTGTATCAACAAGTGTACCATCTAGATCAAATAAAATAGTGAATTTTTGTTTCATTATAAAAGTATTTTAAAGAAATAATTTGTGAATTAATTAAGCTATATACTTAATGTAAACAAAAATTAAATGAAACCTTTAAATTCACAAAAAATTCAAATTAAGTTAAGAAGTAAATTTTTAAAAGCAGGTGTTAAAATGTTAGGACCTGAGACAATTTTCTTTTGTAAAGACACAAAAATTGGAAAAAATGTTTCCATCGAGCCTTATGTTGTTTTTGGTCCAAAAGTAAAAATTGGAAACAATGTTATAATTAAATCTTTTTCACATTTAGAGTCATGCAAAATTGAAAGTAAAGTAGAGATAGGTCCCTATGCACGTATAAGACCTGAAACCATTCTTAAAGAAGGTTCTAAAATAGGTAATTTTGTTGAAGTAAAAAAAAGTACTGTTGGAAAAAAATCAAAGGTAAACCATTTATCTTATATTGGTGACACTGAAATTGGTAAAGCTGTAAATGTTGGTGCTGGCACCATAACCTGTAACTACGATGGTATTAAAAAAAGTAAAACAAAAATAAAAGATAAAGTATTTATAGGATCAAATTCTTCATTAGTTGCACCAGTTACAATTGAGAATGAAAGTATTGTTGGAGCGGGTTCAGTTATTACAAAGAATGTATCTAAAAAATCGTTAGCGCTAACTAGATCTTTACAAACAGAAATCAAAAATTATAAGAGAAAAAAATAAATTATGTGTGGGATAATTGGAATTTCAAGTAATAAGCCCGTCTCTGCAAGTATTATTAGCTCACTAAAAAAGCTTGAATACAGAGGCTATGACTCTGCTGGGATAGCAACTCTTTTTGAAGGTGAAATAAAAGAAGTTAAGTCTGAGGGTAGAGTAGACAGCCTAGAACAAAACTTTGATTTAAAAAATTTGAAAGGCAATATAGGAATTGGTCATGTTAGATGGGCTACACATGGTGTACCAAATAGTGTTAATGCTCACCCACACTCATCCCACAATGTTTCTGTTGTTCATAACGGTATCATTGAAAATTCAACAATATTAAAAAAATATTTAACAACCAAAGGTCATGTATTTAAATCTCAAACTGACACTGAGGTAATAGTCCATCTTATTACAGAAAACTTAAAAACTGATGAATTAGAAGAAGCTATAACCAAAACATTAAAACAACTTCATGGGAGCTTTGCTTTAGGAATCGTTTTCAAAGATATTCCTGATTTAATAATTGGAGCTAGAAGGGGCTCACCTTTAGCAGTTGGTTATGGACCCAACGAAAATTATCTAGGTTCAGATTCTTATGCATTAAAGTCAATGACAAATAAAATCACATATCTTGACGATGGTGAATTTTGTATAATTAAAAAAGACCAAGTTCTTTTTTTTAATGAGGATGGAAAGAAGATAAATAAAAAAATTCTAGAACTTTCATCAAATGAGGCTAGTTACGAAAAAGGTGATTTTAAGCATTTTATGGCAAAAGAAATTGAGGAGCAACCAACAACAGTTAAAACTGGAATAAAAGAATATGTAGATAAAACGAATTCAGAAATTAATATCTATAATTTCCCATGGAAAATTAGTGAAATAAATTCAATTACATTAATAGGTTGTGGAACCGCTTATCATTCCTGTCTAATGGCTAAATACTGGTTTGAAGAGTTAACTCAACTTGATGTCTCTATAGATATTGCATCAGAGTTTAGGTATAGAAAAAATAGATTTAAAAAAGATACTTTATATATATTTGTCTCTCAATCTGGAGAAACAGCAGATACTTACGCAGCACTAGATCTTTGTAACAAAAATAATATGAAAACTTGTGCTGTAGTAAATGTAATTGAAAGTTCGATTGCAAGAGATGCAAATTTTGTATTACCAATTCATTGCGGCCCAGAAATTGGTGTTGCATCTACAAAAGCTTTTTTAGGTCAAATACTAATTTTATATATTTTAGCTTTAAAACTTGGGTCTTTGAGAAATGAAATTAATAAAGAAAATTATAGAGAAAAGATTAAAGACTTGCAGAAGTTACCAAGTTTAATTGAAAAATCTTTATTAATAGATAATGATATTCAGGCTATATCCTCTACCTTTAATGAGGCAAAAGGCTCGATGTTTTTAGGAAGAGGTTTTTCATACCCCATAGCACTTGAAGGTGCTTTAAAATTAAAAGAATTATCTTATGTTCATGCAGAGGGTTATCCAGCAGGAGAAATGAAACATGGTCCATTGGCCTTAATAGAAGATGGAATGCCTGTTGTGGTATTGGCTCCAAGAGATAGTTATTATAAAAAAACTATTTCAAATATGCAGGAAGTAATAGCTCGAGGAGCAAAAGTTTTATTAATAACTAACAAGAGTAAAGATGAAATTGTTTCTGAAAATATTTGGGAAACTATTGAAGTTGAAAATACTAATGATGACTTATTGCCATTCCTTTTAACTATTCCTCTTCAAAAACTGGCTTATTACTCAGCCTTAAAAAAAGGTTATGACATTGATAAGCCTAGAAATTTGGCTAAATCTGTCACTGTTGAATAAAGTATAAACTCTGTTAAAACACTTTCAGGTTGCATATGAAAAATTGGAAAAAAAATAGTTGGAGAAAATATCCAGTAAAACACATTCCAGAGTATCCTGATAAGAAAGAATTGGATACTGTTCTAGATAAAATTGGAACGTTTCCACCATTAGTTTTTGCAGGAGAGACTAGACATTTAAAAGATCAGCTTGCTGATGTTGTTGATGGAAAAGCTTTTCTTCTTCAAGGAGGAGATTGTGCAGAAAGTTTTGCAGAATTTAATCCAGATAATATAAGAGACACATTTAAACTAATGTTACAGATGTCATTAGTTTTAACTTATTCTGCATCTTTACCAGTTGTAAAACTTGGAAGAATAGCTGGTCAGTTTTCAAAACCAAGAAGTTCTCCAACAGAGTCTAAAGATGGATTAGATCTACCAAGCTATTTGGGAGATAATATTAACGGAATGGAATTTAATGAAAAAGCAAGAATTCCAGATCCAAAAAGATTATTTAAAGCTTATTCTCAATCAGCTGCAACACTTAATCTTATAAGGGCTTTTTCCAAAGGAGGTTTTGCAGATTTAAATAAAGTACATTTGTGGAATTTAGATTATATTAAAAAAAGTCCACAAGCTAAAAAATTTAAAGAGCTTGAAGATAAAATTGCTGATGCCATAGCTTTTATGAGAGCATGTGGAATTACTTCAGATTTTAATAACAGATTGTATACGGTAAATTTTTGGACCTCACATGAGGCTTTATTATTACCTTTTGAAGAAACTATGACTAGAACAGATTCTACTACGGGTGAGAATCATGCCACCTCAGCCCATTTTGTTTGGATTGGAGACAGAACAAGACAATTAGATGGTGGACATGTTGAATTTTGTAGAGGAATAGAAAACCCCATAGGTATTAAATGTGGCCCAACTTTAAAAGCAGAGGATTTAGTTGCACTTTGTAACAAAATTAATCCAAAGAATGAAAAAGGTAAGATTACTCTAATTTCTAGATTTGGTGCTGACAATGTTTCTAAACATTTACCAAAATTAATTAGAGCGATCAAAAAAGAAGGATTAAATGTAATTTGGTCGTGTGATCCATGTCATGGGAACACAATTAAAGCTGCTACTGGTTTTAAAACACGACCTTTTAACAGTGTTCTGAAAGAAGTTAGAGATGTTTTTGCTTGTCATCAAAGTGAAGGAAGTTATGCAGGAGG
>OCOW01000038.1_pt1 | contig 8427 bp, 6 predicted proteins | sample 1535251 | NCBI WGS metagenome assembly OCOW01 (sample SAMEA3275632, study PRJEB22092) | marine metagenome | biome: ENVO:marine biome; feature: ENVO:water; material: Sterivex cartridges | collected 2014-06-21T08:30:05+00 | depth 0 m | reverse complement strand
TTTAAAATTAAGCACTTATTTAAGAAAAAAATATAAAATTAAATCAAATTTTATATTAGGTCATTCCGACATTGCTCCAGATAGGAAAAAAGATCCCGGAGAAAAGTTTCCTTGGAAATATCTTTCAAAAAATAAAATTGGTTATTGGCACAATTTAAATGAAAAAAAGCTTTTTAAAAAAAGAAATCAATTAGTTGATAAACAAGAAAAGAAAAAATTTATTAAAAATTTATACAAAATAGGATACTCAAAAAATATATTGTTTAACAAATACAAATATTCAAAATTTTTAATAACTGCATTTCAGAGAAGATTTAGGCAAGAACTCGTAAATGGCACAATTGATCAAGAATGTCTTTTTATAAGCAATAACTTGGCAAAAAACCTGAAATAAAATCTCTTGATATTTTATAGCTTAGCTGTAAGTTACTTTTGCCAGATAAACGACTTATCGCTTTAACTTGTTAAAGAGGAAAGTCCGGGCTCTACAAGGAAACAGTGCCAGGTAATACCTGGCGGGGGCAACCCTAGGGATAGTGCCACAGAAAATAAACCGCCATAACATGGCAAGGGTGAAAAGGTGTGGTAAGAGCACACCGGTTCTATTGGTAACAATGAACGCTGGAAAACCCCACTGGGAGCAAGACTAAGTAGAGATGACATTGTTGAAAAACTAAAAGCCTTCCTTGGCTAGTCATCAGGGTTAGTTGCTTGAGCTTAAGAGTGATCTTAAGCCTAGACAAATGATAAGTTTAAATGACAGAACCCGGCTTATAGTTTATCTGGCAAACTTATTAATTTTTAGAGTAAATAAAATGTTCTCCTTATGACTTATATAAGAGTCATAAATGTTCTCTTTTTTCTTCATCATATTGCAAAACTACAAATTAATTGATTTTAAATTTTTTTTATGAATTTAAAAAAAATCATTAAATCCATTGAATAATAGCCCAGATTCAAGGTTTGACAGGTTATTAAAATACCCATATATTCCCATATATTCCCAATTATGGAATTTAAATATTATAAAATTTATGTTTTTAAGTACTTACGAGAACAAATTAGACAAAAAAGGAAGGGTTTCAGTGCCAGCTAGCTTTAGATCTCATCTTTCTAATTTAGGATATAATGGTGTTATTTGTTATCCTTCATTTAATAACACATCTATCGAAGCTTGTTCGCAGGATCGAATTGAAAAAATTTCATCAGCAATTGACTCTTTAAATCCATTTGAAGAAAAAAGAGATTTTTTTGCAACTTCAATTCTAGCAGAAAGCACTAATTTACAATTTGATAGCGAAGGAAGAATTTCAATTTCATTAAAATTATTAAAACATGCAAAGATTAAAAATAGCATGTTGTTTGTTGGTCAAGGTCAAACCTTTCAAATATGGGAGCCAACAGCGTTTGAGAAATTTAAGGTAAATGCTAGAAAAAAAGCAAATCTAAATCGAGCAAACCTTAAATGGGAAAAACATTTAAACAAAAACGAGGGGAACTAAGATGACAATTAACTTTAAAGCACCAGAAATTAAAGAACTACAACCACGACTATTAGTACTAGGAGTTGGAGGAGCAGGCGGAAATGCAATTAATGAAATGATTGAAAACAATCTACAAGGAGTAGAATTTATTGCAGTCAATACTGATGCTCAGGATTTAAAATTAAGCAAAGCAAAATCAAGAATTCAAATAGGATTAAATTTAACTAAAGGTTTAGGTGCAGGCGCAAAACTTGATATTGGTCAAGCTGCAGCTGATGAGTCTTTAAATGAAATTGTAAATACTTTACAAGGCGCAAACATGGTTTTTATTGCAGCAGGTATGGGTGGTGGAACGGGTACTGGTGCTGCTCATGTCATCGCCAGAGCTGCTAAAGAATTAAATATTTTAACTGTAGGTGTTGTAACACTTCCATTCTTATATGAAGGCCCCTCAAGAATGAGAAGAGCACAACAAGGTTTAGAAGAATTGAGAAAACATGTTGATACTATTATTGTTATTCCAAATCAAAACTTGTTTAAAATAGCAAATGAGCAAACAACATTTGAAGAGTCATTTAATCTTTCAAATAACGTATTAATGCATGGTGTTCAAAGTATTACTGATTTAATGGTTAGACCAGGCTTAATCAATTTAGATTTTGCAGATGTTGAAACTGTTATGGCTTCAATGGGTAAAGCAATGATGGGTACAGGCGAAGCTGAAGGAGAAGGCAGAGCCACTAAGGCAGCAGAAATGGCAATAAGTAATCCATTGATTGACGATTATACATTGAAAGGTGCTAAAGGATTATTAGTTAATATTACAGGTGGTAAAGACCTTAAACTCTTTGAAGTGGATGAAGCAGTAAATAAAGTAAGAGCAGAAGTTGATCCTGAAGCTGAATTAATTATTGGTGCAATTACAGACTCTGAGCTTGATGGCAAAATGAGAGTTTCAATTGTTGCAACCTCTTTAGATGGTCAACAACCTGAAACTAAGTCAGTAATAAATATGGTGCATCGAATACAAAATCGAAATCCTGGATATTCTGACTTTTCTAACATGGGTTCATCAGCAGCTTTTAATTTTTCAAACCCAACTCAAAGTCCAATTTCACATGGTGCAAATGCTTTAAAGCTTGAAAATGAAATAGTTCAGGAGCAACAGAGCGAAAGTTCTCAAACTAATGTTACAAATGAGGAGATATTACAGAGTACAAATCTTGAGACAGAAAGTGTTGTTGAAGATGCAACAATAAATGAGATGGAAAAATCCTTTACCCAAGAGGCTGTTGAGACACAGCATGAGACTAATTCAACAGACAGTGTTGAAGATGATGTTTCAAACGATTTAAAAGAATTTGGTGTAGATTCAGACTCTCCAGATTTATTTAGTTCTGAAACAGAAAATTCAAGTCCAGATGATTTATTATCCTCTGACGAAGAAGAAGAGGATGATCTTGAAATACCAGCATTCTTGAGAAGACAAAAAAATTAATGGTCTTCAAAGAAATAAATGGACGCCGCCATAACACCAATGATGCAAAAGCATTATCCGGTGTTGCTAAAAGAAATTATTAGCATTATTTCCCCTCAATATGGCGGCACCTTTATCGACTGCACATTTGGTCAAGGGGGCTACACCAAAAAAATATTAGAGTTTGATAAAACTAGAGTAATAGCTTTAGACAGAGATCCTGAAAGTAAAAATATTGCTTCAAAACTAGAAGAAGAATTTGAAGAAAGATTTAAGTTTAAAAATATAAAATTTAGTCAATTAAATAATTTAAAATTAAAAAACGAAAATGTTAAAGGTGTTATATTTGATTTAGGATACTCTTATACTCAAATAAAAGACCCAAATAAGGGTTTATCTTTTGACTCTGTTGGTAAATTAAATATGCAACTTGGTTTAAATTCTTATTCAGCAGAAGATGTAATAAACAAATTAGATCAAAAAGAGTTAGAAAAAATTTTTAAATTTTTTGGGGATGAAAAAGAAGGAAAATATATAGCAAGAAACATTGTTAAAGAAAGAATTAATAAAAAAATTGATACCCAAGGTCTTGTTAAAATAATTGATAGTTCGAAAAGAAGAAAAAATTTTAGAGTTAATAATTCTACTAAAGCTTTTCAAGCTTTAAGAATATTTGTTAATAAAGAGATTAGCGAATTAATTTATGGATTGATTTACGCTGCTAAAATTCTAAAAAAGGATGGGGTTTTAGCAGTGGTTACCTTCCATTCTTTAGAGGACAAAATAGTTAAATATTTTTTAAAAAGTCTTTCAGAAAATAAGAGTGTTTCTAGATATACTCCTTTAACTGAACAAACTGATACACTATTTCATTTAACGAAAAAAAAACCAATTATACCAAATGAAGAGGAGTTAAGTGAAAACCCTCCTTCGAGGTCTGCGAAATTGAGATTTGCGATAAAAAAAACTGATTTCTTTGATTTTGAAACTGATATTGAGCATCAATTTAAAAATTTAATAGATATTGAAAAATTTGGAGAAAAATTATGAAAAAAATTGTTCTAGTATCAGTCATTTTTTCATTAATCTTATTCACTGCAATAATTAAAAATACAACAAAACAAATTGAAGATGAATTATTTACAGTAAACGAAAATTTAAGAGTATTAAAAACTGAATATGAGAATATTATGTTAGAGCATGATTATTTGAGCTCTGCTGAAAAACTACTTGAATTTCAATCGTTATATTTTGAGGATCAGCTAATTCAAAAAAATATAAAAAATATCAAAATTTATAATATTTCTAAAAATCAAAAAAATATAAAAAACCTAAAAATAACTAAAGATTAATGAATAAATCTAAATCAAATTTAATTATAGAGGATAATGAAAATGATTTTATATATCAAAAGAAAAAAACTGGACTAAATATTCAGTTTAACAGAGTAGCCTTTATTTTTTTTATTTTTTTTATAATTTATACAATTTACTCTATTCATTTAATTAAACTTGGCACTCGCTATTCAAAAGAAGAAAAAACAAATACTACATTCATTAATGAAAAACTTTATAGAGCCGATATTGTGGATACCAACGGTAATTATTTAGCAAAAACAGTAAATTCAATTGATATTGGTCTAAAAACATCTGACGTTATAAATCAAAAAAAATTATTACTCAGTTTAAATTTAATTTTTCCAGATAAAGATTTTGATGAAATTGAAAAAAAAATGAACCAAAAAAAATTTTTTTATATAGAGAAAAAAGTCTCAGAGGAAAATTATGAAAAATTGATGAAACTTGGAGACAAGTCTTTAAAACCTGAGGAAAAAGTTTTGAGGATTTACCCACAAAAAAATCTTTTTAGCCACATCATTGGTCAAATAGATAACGATAATATTGGAATTTCTGGACTAGAGAAATCTTTAAATGAGCTTTTAATAAAATCCAGAAAACCCATCAAATTGACAGTAGACAAAGATTTACAATTTCTAATTCGGGAAGAATTAATCAAATATCAAGAAATTTTTAAAAGTAAAGGCAGTGCCTCAATTTTAATGGATATCCATAATGGAAATATATTATCCCTTGTTTCTTTGCCTGACTTCGATCCTAATGAAAGACAAAATTTAACTGACGTAAACTACATTAATAGAGTAACAAAAGGTACATATGAGCTAGGTTCAGTTTTCAAGGCATTTACATTTGCGAGTGCTTTAAATGAAAAATTAATTAAACCAGAAACTGAATTTTTAGATCTTCCAAAATCAATCAATTGTTATGGTTTTCCAATAAGAGAATATGATAATGAAATTCCATCTGATTTAACTGCAGAACAAATCTTTGTAAGATCTGGAAATATTGGTTCAGTAAGAATCGCTCAAAAGGTTGGTCCAGAAAAATTCAAGTCTTTTTTGGAAAAAATAGGTGTTCTCAGCGATATTCAGTTTGATATAGAAGAGGTGGCACCTCAAAAAAACTATAATTTTGGAAAATGTAAACTAGCAACAGCATCTTTTGGTCATGGTGTAGCTACTACAATTCTCCAACTCGCAAAAGGTTATGCAGTCTTGTCGAATGGTGGATACGATATAAAACCAACTCTTGTAGATAATAATCTTGAAAAAAATACCAAGAAAAAAAAATTACTAAATGAAGGTGTCTCAGAACAGGTTGTAAATGCTCTTCGAAAAATAGTTAGTACAGAGGAAGGAACTGCAAAATTTGCAGATGTAGAAAATTTTGAAATAGGTGGAAAAACTGGAACAGCAGATCAACCTAAAGATGGAGCATACTCAGAAGCTAAAATAAATACTTTTGCATCTATATTCCCTACTTCAAATCCTCAATATGTATTTATAGTGATGTTAGATACTCCACAAAAAGCAAAAGATTATTATTATAAATACAGACATAGAAAAGGTGGATGGAAAGGAACTTTATATAACACTGCTGGTTGGACTTCTGTGGAAGTAGCAGGAAAGATTATAGATAAAGTTGGGCCCATTTTAGCCACAAAATATATAGAAATTAAATAATCATGCGTTTAGGCGATCACTTCCAACAAATAAAAAAAAAATATCATAACACTTTTTTTTCTGGAATTTGTTTTGATCATAGGAAAATTAAAAAAAATTATATTTTTTTTGCAATCAAGGGAAATAATTTAGATGGTAATAATTTCATACCATCAGTTATAAAAAAAGGTTGTAAAATAATTGTTACCGAGAAAAATTTTGATGAATGGAAAAATGGAGTTTTATTTATCAAAACAAAAAATATTAGAAAATTACTAGCTCAAATTTCATTTAGTATCTTTAAAAAAAAACCAAATAACCTAATTGCTGTGACTGGCACAAATGGTAAATCTTCAGTTTCAGATTTTTATTATCAAATTTTACTTCTCAACAATAAAAAAGTTGCTTCTATAGGAACGCTAGGAGTGAGATCAAATAACTTTAATTTAAATTTATTCAATACAACTATTGATCCTATTAATTTAGGAAAAATTTTAAACAAATTAAAAAAAAGAAAAATAGAAAATGTAATTATGGAAGCATCCAGTCATGGGTTACACCAAAATAGATTAGATGGATTATTGTTTAATTCAGCTATCTTTACTAATTTATCCCAAGACCACTTAGACTATCATAAAAATTTTAAAAATTATCTTAATGCTAAACTTTATTTATTTCAAAATCTGATAAAAAAAGGTGGAATTGTTATAACTGATGACAAAATACCTGAATTTACAAAAATTAAAAATATCAGTTTAATAAAAGAATTAAAATTATTTACCTTTAAAAATAAATATTTTCAAATTGTGTCCCATAATTATAAAAATGAAGCTCAAATATTAAAAATAAAACACAAAAACTTAATACATGAAATTACAGTTAATCTCGTTGGAAAAATTCAATTAAAAAATATTTTAATGGCTGTCATAGCAGCTTCAAAAAGTAATTTAGACTTAAAAAAAATATTTAGTGTTATTCCTAGACTATCTCCAGTTGAGGGTAGATTTGAAAAAGTAGGAAAAATTAAAAATAAATCTTTAGTATTCCTTGATTACGCTCATACACCAGATGCCTTACAAACTTGTATTCTAAATATTAGAGAACAATTCACTGACAAACATATTTCTGTGCTCTTTGGATGTGGTGGTGACAGAGATAAGGGTAAAAGATCAAAAATGGGCAAAATAGCTGATAAATATGCGGATAAAATTTATCTTACAGATGATAATCCAAGACGTGAAGTGCCTAAAAAAATTAGAAATGAGATTAAAAGAGGTATAAAAAAAAATCAAATTATTGAAATTTCTAATAGAAAAGAAGCAATTGTAAAAGCAATTAATAACTTAAATACAGGAGATATTTTAATAGTTGCAGGCAAAGGCCATGAAAAAATTCAGCAGATTGGAAATAGAAAAGTTTTTTTATCAGATAGGCAAATAATTTTAAATTCAATTAAAAAAAAGAATTTTAACTTATCTAAAAATTTAAAGTTAAACATTCTTAACGAAAGATTTGATCGAAATGTTCTATCATCCAAATCAGTAATTAATAAAGCTAGCATAAACTCTAAGAGTGTTAAAAAAAATGATATTTTTTTTGCAATTAAAGGAAAAAAAAATGATGGTAATAAATTTGTTGGACAGGCAATTCAAAAAAAGGCTTCAATAACTGTAGTAAATAAAATTCAAAAGAAACTACCTAGAAATAAACAAGCAAGCTCAATAAACCCTTTAGGTTTACTCACAGAAACTGCAAAAATTTTTAGGAAAAATATTTCTACAAAAATTATTGCCATAACAGGCAGTTGTGGAAAAACTTCTCTAAAGGAATTGTTGGGTAACACCTTAAATAAAGTATATAAAACAACCATTTCTCCAAAATCATATAATAATAAATATGGTGTTCCCTTAAGTCTTTTTAATATAAATCAAAATGATGATTATGGTGTTATTGAAGTTGGAATGGATAAAAAAGGAGAAATAGATCAACTCTCAAAAATTATTCAACCTGATATAAGTGTGATCACAAATATTAACTACGCACATGCCAAAAATTTTAAAAACGTTAGACAAATAGCTTTAGCAAAAGCTGAAATAATTGATAATACTAAAGATAATGGCTATGTAGTCCTTAACGCTGATGACACTTTTTTTAGTTTACATAAGAAAATAGCACATAAAAAGAAAATCAAAGTATTATCTTTTGGGATGAATAACCAATATGCAGATATTAAACTACATAATATTATACAATTCAAAAAAAAATACAAAATCTGTATTAAAATAAATAAAATTAAAAAAGATTTTATAGTTTCAAATGATTTCCAAAATTATATTTATAATATTTTAGCAACGTTAGCTGTTAAAAGTATTTTCTTTAATATTTTAAAATTAGAAGAGTTCAATTAATTGAAGAACCAATTGCAGCAGCAATTGGTGCTGGACTTC
>OCOW01000032.1_pt1 | contig 9486 bp, 10 predicted proteins | sample 1535251 | NCBI WGS metagenome assembly OCOW01 (sample SAMEA3275632, study PRJEB22092) | marine metagenome | biome: ENVO:marine biome; feature: ENVO:water; material: Sterivex cartridges | collected 2014-06-21T08:30:05+00 | depth 0 m | reverse complement strand
AGGGCTTCCAACGGCGCATTAATAGGAATGATATTGTCATTATTTACAGGGCCAGGTCTCTTTTTAGGCGCATTCATAGGTGCTTTTATTGGTGAATTCTCCATGACTTCAGATGCTACGAAAAGTGCACGTGCGAGCATTTATGCAGTCTTAGGTGTGTTTAGTGGCATGGCAATAAAGTTGTTCTACACATTGGCTATGCTCATCTTATATATCAGTCAATTGTATTTATGAGAGTAACTGTCGGCACAAAAGAGATTCGCTATCCTTCTTTGGATTTGACAGAGGGTATCATTCTATTTACGGGTCCTTCGGGGAGTGGCAAGACAACCTTACTCAGGGCGCTACATGGTGAATTATTGGTTAAAGATTCATTTGAGAATTGGCCTCAGAATAATACGGCCATGATGCCGCAGCAAAATACCTGGATACCATATTTGAAGATAGGTATTCAATTGCGACAATTTGGTGGACCAAATTCAGAGTTAATTGCGCGCCAATTGCAGCTCGAAAGACAGTTAGAAAAGCACCCAAATGAATTGAGTGTCGGGCAGCTACAAAGATTCTCACTCGCCTTAACCCTAAGCTTGGATAGTTCTGTTTTTCTCTTAGATGAGCCTACTAGCGCACTTGACGACGATCTCGCTGACCTCGTGTTTGCGCTGATAGATGAAAAATTAAAAGAATCGGACCAAATAACTATTGTTGCCGTGACTCACGACCCTCGGATGAAAAAATACTTTAGTACCGCTAAAACTTGGCAGCTATGAGAAGACTAACAGCAGTCTGGAGCGGTCAATTGCGTGCCAAAGGTATTCAATACGTTATGCTCACAATGCTCACAATTCTTGTTAGTGGCGGCTTTTATGTCTCTCGAATTACAGAATCGTACATTTTTAACAAATGGACGGAGAGTGCGCAATATGCTGATGTCATAGTTAGTTACAAAGGATCTCCTTTGCAGATTGTTGCAAGCACATTGTTTAGATTGGAAAATCCAACCGGAAACATCGATAGTACTTCATCTGCCTATTGGGATAAACACCCTATGGTTACAGCCTCTTGTCCCGTATCATTAGGAGATAATATTCAAGGCTACCCACTAATTGGAACAACTCTCGATTATTTTGATTGGATGAAGATCGATTTAGTCGAGGGTCATTTGCCCGATAGCGATGAAGACGTGGTCGTAGATATATCCTTGGCTGAAACGCTAGGATTGAGCATTGGCGATGAACTTCACTCCTCGCACGGCAGTGCTTCCAATGGTGAGCAGCACGAGCATCACCACTTGCGAATAGTTGGTCTTGTAAAAGCTTCAAGAAATGCGGATCAACAGGCCTTTTTTACGACGACGACTGCGTATTACGGTATGCACAATAACCAAGGCAAAGGGGAAATAACAGCCCTCATGCTGCGTTTGAAGAGCAAATCAGCGTTGGTCATGTTGCCAAGGGTCTTCGATCAACGCCCCAATGAGCAAGGAGCTTTTCCGGTCTTCATTTTTGCTCAATTGCAGAAGCAATGGGCACCAACTCTGGCTACTATGAAAAAGTATAGTGTGGTCATACCGGCGATACTTTTGCTCATGTTTGCCTTAATTGTAGCCTATCTCAACGGGACTGAGAAGGAATCAAAGCGCTTTTACACCTTACAGAAATTACCAAGGTTCGAAATCTTTTGGCTGCAACAAGGTGTATCAATTGTTGCGGTTTCGGTTGGAACGGTTCTCGCCTTCGTGGCTTTAAACAGCTTAGCTGGATTTTACATACATGAAGAACAGGGAGCTATTTTGTTACCGTTGCTTATCGCAGTTCTACTAGGTATCTTTCATTCCAAGCGTACATGAAGAAATTAATTGCACTATTGTTTATTGTTTTTGGGCTCAATGCAAATGCACAGCAGGTGTTGCCTTGGGAAATGTTGGCCGTGCCCTACTCCACTACACCTGATGGTCTCTATGAACCACAATTTCCTTCATGGCTCGATAAATACAAGAATACGGAAGTCGTAATTCAAGGATATTTAGTGCCCGTTGATGTTGAAGGTAATCAATATGCTTTATCGAGATACGCATTCTCCTCGTGCTTCTTCTGCGGTAATGCTGCGCCAAACACTGTGGTAGAACTTGTTTTTAAGGAGCGACCAGATGATTTAATTACAGACCAATTCGTTGTTGTTAAGGGCACTTTGGTATTCAACGCCGACGATCCCTTTCGTTTGTTCTTCATACTTCAACAAACAGAATTTGCAGGATGAAAAAGTTGATACTTCTAGCAGTTGTACTCATTTGCAACACATCTGAAGCCCAGATTAAAATTAAATGGAGCACATTCGAACGGTTGCAATTTGAGGAGGTGTTTGACGAAGAGTCAGCGGCTTGGCTAATAGCACCTATATGGACGGAAGATTTGAAAGAGCTTAATGGAAAGAAGGTCAAGATTACTGGCTACATCATAGCGTTGGACGTTCTAGGAGATGAATATGCACTGAGTGCGTTTCCATTTGCGAGTTGCTTTTTTTGCGGCGCCAGTGGTCCAGAAAGCGTGATGGAATTGTCGCTTGATACCAAAACGAAGTACCTGACTGATGAAGTGCATACGTTTGTTGGAACACTAAGATTGAACGATGGTACAGGCATATTCCCTATTTCCTTAGATAAAGCAAAATCAATCGACTGATGAAAAGGCTACTTCGAATTCTCATAACGCTAATGGCAGTATTGGTTTTGGCATTTTTAATCGGTCCCAAACCTGATGAGCCAGAATACTTTAACGATTTACCGGTTTTGGCCACGCCTTTTGAAGCGATCGAAGATTCCATTTACAATTTCGAAAGTCAACATAATGCGTTAGAATGTGCTTATACCGAGGTCTTCTGGACCGACTCGCTAAGGCAAACCGATTATTCCTTCTTGTATTTACACGGTTTTAGTGCAACTAAACATGAAGGAGATTCCTTTCGTTACTTATTGCCAAGAAAATTCGGAATGAATGCTGTTTTTAATCGAATGGCCGGCCACGGACTCCAAGAAATCGACTCCGAGAGAATGTCCACATTTACGGCTGAAAGCGCGTGGTACAAAGCATTGTACGATTTCTCGTTGGCGAAAAGATTAGGTAAAAAAGTAGTGATCGGTTCTTGTTCTACAGGTTCTTTATTGGCCTTAAGACTTGCCAGACTCTATCCGGAGGATGTTGCCGCTGTATTGAATTATAGTCCAAACCTGGGGCTTCCTGACCCAAACTCGGCCTTGTTAAACGGTCCATGGGGTCTCGAGCTGATTAAAGCGATATCAGGAACTGAGTACAGAATAGTTCCTGAACGTTCAGATACTATTCGAATCGTTTGTAAACCCATGGCGTACAGCTGGGAAAGTGTAGTGCAGATGCAGCATCTGGTAGAAACGGCAATTTCGGAGCAAGAACTTAACGAAATAAAAGTTCCCGTACTGAACATGGTATGGTATGAGGATGAAGTACATCAAGACTATGTAATCGATGTAGCCAAAGCTAAAGCTATGCATGACGCTATTGATGGACCGAAGAAATGGGTTACAACCGCTGCTAAGGAACACGTCATAGTTAATCACCGGTTATCTAAGGATCTTAAAACGGTTTACGCTGAAACCTATACATTCTTAGATCGAATATTGCACTAATGGAATTTTACCGACCACAATGGCTTTGGGGTATACTACTTGTGGCAGTTCCTGTTTGGATACATTTTTTTGGAATTCGAACGAGAAAAGCCAAGGTAATCCCGTCATTGCTGTGGCTGGTAAAAGTCAATCCTTCACAACGAAGTAAATCTCGACTTAAAGATTTAATTGTGCTCCTGCTCAGAATGCTTACGATAGTATTTGTAGTACTCTCATTGGCTAGTCCACGGTCGTCATTAAGCACAAAACTCTTACAGGTAGACAACTACCCCGCGAAATGGAATACGCGGGATTCTTGGATGCCCACTCTTATTGAAAATTTAGACGATGGACTTTACCAATTGTACGATCGTCAAGGCACTTTTTATGGAACACATGAAAAAGCAGCCTTGCTGACCGTGATTGAAACAATGGCCTTTACCAACGCTCCATTAGAGCAGGTACGTGATGCGCTCCTAATTAGTTACGGCTTTGACAATTCCTTACGAGCGCCTGCTTGGATTCCATCAAGGCAAGTCAAATCAAACACACCTATTGAAAAGGAAGCAAATGCCCTCGGTGAGCTCATTTTTAAGTGGAAGGCACTTGCTGAAGTAACTGTAGAGAAGAATAACAGTCTCGTAGATAGCAGAATGGATTCTACCTACAGTATTACCTTAGATGAAATGGGTAATGGACAGAATGTGTCTTTGACCATAACACACGATTCCATACAAGAGGATAACCTTTACTATTGGCACCCTACTCCACAGTCTCGTCGATTGATACTTACAAACAAAGTAGCATTACCTTTAAATGAGTTTATAAGCCCCAGAGATTCTGTGGTGCAATACAGCAGTGATCTGGTGATAAATTACGGAGTATTCAATACGGTCGTACTGCTTGGATTTGATTTTATTCCTCCTTCACTCCATGGATATACTGGCAAGTTGGTACAATTTTCAAAGGGTATTCAAAATATAGTGAGTGGTACGACCATCCCAGAGTTGAACCACCCATTCTTTACGAACTTCTTCATTGGCCCTTCACTTCAAAATGCATGGCCAGAAGTATCGAGTTATAACGAACTTGGGGAAGACCATGAGCCGCTATTACGGCTTAATGGAGCTGTTGTTGCTTCTTTAAGCGATCGGTTATTTAAGCAAGGTTTCATACCCAAGGATTGGACTCATCCCTTCTACAGAGCTATTAATCAATGGTCCTTGGGAAGCGGCAGGCGCATCGAATATGTGCCTTTCTTAGGTTCTGATTTTTACGAATCAAACATTAAACTCAATGGTATTGACGTGATTGATAAACCTGAAAGTGAGTATTCACAGGGGTTTGCAGTGAATTTACACAATGAAAAATTGTACTTGCTGTTGGCGTTGCTTTGCGCGCTAATTGCGCTTATTTTTGTCAAAATCTAATCTCGATGAAGCTTCTATTTAAAAACGCACAAATCATTGATGTTAAAAGTCCTTACAACGGACAGGAGCTCGACATTCTTGTCAATGATGAACAAATAGAAGCCATAGGAAATCTCTCAACGGAACAAGCTGAAGGTGTCATAGACCTTAAAGGTTGTTGGCTAACCACTGGTTTTGCAGAATTACACTCGGATTTGGGGGAACCAGGTAACGAGGAATCTGAGGATTTGGTAAGCGGTTCGGCAGCGGCAGCTTCTGGCGGCTTTACTGCGGTCGGTGTTGTTAGTAACGGTCACCCACATTATGAAAGCAAAACAGGTGTTGAGTTTATACTGAATAAATCAGAATCACTACCAATACACTTGGTGCCAGTAGGAACCTTGTCTAAAGGTCGTAAGGGAGAAGAGCTCAGCGAGATGTTCGAAATGAACCAATTGGGCACCCATCTATTTGGTGACTACAAGCAAGGAGTTTCGAATGCCAATCTTCTGAAATTAGGGCTTTTGTACACCAAGCCCTTTGGTCGATTAATGGTTCACCCTGAGAATCACGAGTTAAGTGCGAACGGTAAAATGCATGAAGGTGCGACAAGCACTTACATTGGGTTAAAGGGTATTCCAGTAGTTTCAGAAAGTACACAGATACAACGCGATTTAAGTATTCTTGAATATACCGAAGGTGCTATGCACATTGCTTCAGTCAGTACTGTTGAGGGCGTGGAGTGTATTCGAGACGCCAAATCCAAAGGATTAAATGTCACAGCAAGTGTCAATATTCACCACCTAATCTTCACTGATGAGGATTTAGAAAACTACAATACTGCACTAAAGGTATCCCCTCCTATCCGGACAGATGTTGAGCGTAGTGTTTTGTGGGAAGCCATTGTAGACGGGACGATAGATTGTATTGCTGTCGATCATCTTCCCAAGGACATTGAGCAAAAGCAATGTGAGTTTGACAATGCCGAATTTGGAATGGCCGGGTTGGAAGGTGCTGTGAGTGCGTTATTAGATCGATACGAGGTTTCAAAAGAACTCTTGCAAGAGAAGCTGAGTACAGTGCCTAGGTCATTATTGAATCTTCCGGAATTAACCATTCAAGAAGGTGCAACGGCAGAATTTACAATCATCACCTCTGGGAGCGAACAGATCACAGCCATGGGGTCTAAAGCTTTTAACAATCCATTTAAAGGGTTGGATGTAAATAACTTTGTTAAAGGTGTTTACGTGAAGGGTAGTTATTTGTCACTCCACGCTTAATTAAAGTATATCTCTAGTCCGTCATAGGACAAGTACATATTTTCTGGCAGTTTACTGGATACTGTTTCGTGTAGTCCCATATAGTGACTCATGTGGATGAAGTACGTTTGTTTTGCACCAATTTTCTTCGCTTGTTCGACGGCCTGTTCAAGCGTGTAATGACTGAAGTGGTCTCTGTGGTGCAACGCATCAATAACCAATACGTCTAAGCCTTCAAGCAATTTATACGTTGGTTCCGGAATGTGATTCGTGTCTGTCAAATAGGCCATCCCCCCTATCCGATATCCCAAGATAGGGAGTCGTCCGTGAATTACTGGAAGAGATTGAATATCAATCCCTTTCACACTAAATTTTTGACGATCTTCTAGTGGAATAGCATGGATCCGAGGTGCTCCGGGATATGGCTGCGGCTCAAATGCATAGTCGTATACCTTCTTAATCCTATTTATGACCCTTTGTTGACCGTAAATCAACATTTCACTACCTGTTCTAAAGATTATCGGACGGGTATCATCCAAACCAGCAATGTGATCTTGGTGCTCGTGAGTAAATAGCACGGCATCTACATGAGTCAGCTCTGCATTGAGCATCTGCTGCCTAAAATCGGGTCCGGTATCTATTTGAAGATGTACACCATCATATGTGATATGCACCGAACTTCTACTACGATGATCCTTGGGGTTTAAACTTGTGCAGACCTCACAAGAACAGCCTATGACAGGTACGCCTTGGGAGGTTCCTGTACCTAAGAAATATAGTGTTCCACTTTTCTTGCTCATTTGGTCTACTTTTTGCTCATTTTCCCATAGAAAACGCTCTAATCGAAGTTAGGAAGTTTTAAATTAGCACCAAGAACTAATCTCAGCAGGATTAATGACGCCAAGAACCATCCATACCACTGCGCAGAAAGCGCTAAAAATCAATCTTAACTCAGACATCTACGGCACTTTCGCGGAAATTGGCGCGGGTCAAGAAACAGTTCGTGAGTTTTTTAGAGCCGGTGCTGCTTCAGGTACAATTGCAAAAGCAATGAGCGCCTATGATAAGGCATTCTCAGATGATATCTATGGTATTGAAGAGGACAAGCGCTACGTCACTCAAAGTAGGCTGCAGAAAATGCTCCGTCACGAATACGGTTTGATCGAAAAGCGTCTTGACAGAGCTAAGCATCCTAGCAAGACCTACTTTGCATATGCTAATACAGTTGCCACTATAAACTTTGCCAAGACATTTAAGGGTCATGGGTGGATGGGGATTCGTTTTCAGACGGCACCAACGAAAGAAACCAATGATATTATTTTACATTTTCGTTTACACGAAAACGAGGCTAAGCATCAGCAAGAAACAGTTGGACGTCTAGGTACTAATCTCATATATGGAGCTTACAAGTTCTATGATGACCCAAAGCTTTTTCTAGAGAGCCTCTACGACAACATTGATAAAGACGCTATTGAGATTGATTTGATCAACTTTAATGGCCCTGATTTCGCTCAAGTAGATAATCGTTTGATGTCTCTTCAATTGATTAAAAACGGTTACACTGATGCAGTCATTTTTGGACCAGAAGGGAACAACTTGTTACCGGCTGAATTGCTTTATAAAAAGCATGTACTGGCAATGCGTGGTTCTTTTAGGCCTGTAACCAAGGTAAATATGGACATGATTAAGTGTGGCTATGACATGTTTACCAACGATAAAAAGGTCGATTCAGATAGAACCGTTGTATTGTGGGAAATCACCTTGAATAACTTGTTGGCTGACGGAGAACTCGATGAACAAGACTTCTTGGACAGGGCGGAAATCTTATGTGCCTTGGGTCAAACAGTTCTGATTTCGAATTATCAAGAGTATTATAAGCTCGTAGATTACTTTGGCCGTTTCTCCAAAAAGCGCCAAGGATTGGTGATGGGTGTAAATAACCTTACCGAGTTGTTTAAGGACAAATACTACCGCGGCTTGCAGGGTGGTATTTTAGAAGCATTTGGACGTATTTTCTCCAAGGATTTGAAGATTCTCGTGTATCCTTTTATAGATCATGACAATGAAGAGAAAATCATGCGTAAAGAAGATGCAGAAGTACATCCTCGTTTTAGACCAATCATCAACTATCTCATCTTCCACAATAGAATTCTCGATATCGAAGACTTCGATCACGACATTACCAACATATTCTCGCGAGAGGTATTAAATCAAATACGCGCTGGTGAGGAAGGTTGGTCAGATTGTCTGCCGGAATATGTACATCACGTAATTCGAGACAAAAAACTCTTCGGATATACAGGCGAAGCTCAAGAAGCTTAAGCGTTCGCCAAAGCTGTCTTAAATCGGTCTAAACATCTTTCTCTAGCCCATTTGTGCTCAACAATAGGCTCCGGATATTGGGTTGTACCATATTCTGGAACCCAGCGTTTGACATACTTTAGTTGTTTGTCAAACTTCTCAAGTTGAGACGTAGGATTGAATACTCTGAAATATGGTGCGGCATCTAAACCCGATCCACTAGCCCATTGCCAACCACCTATATTACTAGCCAAATCAAAATCCAATAACTTTTCTGCGAAGTAGCGCTCCCCTAGTCTCCAATCTATAAGTAAATGCTTCGTTAGAAAACTAGCAACAATCATTCGGACACGATTGTGCATATAGCCTGTAGTGTTCAATTCCCGCATACCTGCATCAACAATTGGATATCCTGTCCTACCCTCACACCAAGCTTTGAAATGTTCCATATTGGTTTCCCACGGAATAAGGTCATATTTTGGTTTGATGGCCTTTTCTCGACTCTCCGGAAAATAATACAAAGCCATTTGAAAGAAATCTCTCCATATGAGTTCGTTGACGAAGGTGTCATTACCGACAAGACCTTTACGCAGAAGGCTTCGCACGGAGATTGATCCGAATCTTAAGTGCATACCAAGTCTAGTCGTGTTGAAACTCAGCGGCGATAAGACGGGACGCGGTCTCCATACCATACGGGGACGAGATTTCTCTCGCCCCCGCGTCGGGAACGTCCGTACGACGTTGCTTTAAACTGTTGTTGCCATTGATGATGTCAAGTCGTTCGTCCAACGCGTCAGGTGACGAGTCGCGTTGAACGGGAACAACGGGCACAACAGGCGTCTCACTTTTGCGAGACACCCGACCCGGTACGGATGAG
>OCOW01000031.1_pt1 | contig 9840 bp, 7 predicted proteins | sample 1535251 | NCBI WGS metagenome assembly OCOW01 (sample SAMEA3275632, study PRJEB22092) | marine metagenome | biome: ENVO:marine biome; feature: ENVO:water; material: Sterivex cartridges | collected 2014-06-21T08:30:05+00 | depth 0 m | reverse complement strand
CAATTCCAGCTATTGCTAAATTAATTTGATATATTCTATCTGCATAATATAGGTATGAAACTGCACTTGCCTGGAATGAAGCGATAATAGTCCCAACTAATATATTTATTTGAGTAACGCCTGAAGAAAAAATACTTGGTAGTAATTTTTTAAAAAAAACCTTAACTTTTTGAGATATTTTAATTTTGAAATTAATTTTAAGTGAGTAATGTTTTCTCACAAATTTATACAAAAACAATAATTGTAATAATCCTGCTAAAGATACACCATAAGATAAATAATATACTAGGCTATCATCTAAGGAGTTTGAGAATAATAGAACTAAAACTAATACAATATTTAATATTATTGGTGCCCCTGATGCAGCTGCAAATTTATTGTGTGAGTTTAATATTGCCGCAAAAAAAGAGGCTAAACAAATAAATAATAAGAATGGAAAAGTGATACGGGTCAGTGTTATTGCTATTTCCATTTTTTCAATGTCTCCTACAAAACCAGGCGCAATAAGAGATACAAATACAGGCATAAATAATTGCACAAGTAATGTGATTATAAACAAACTTAAAAACAAAAAATTAAAGATGTCATTTGCAAATTTGTTGGATTGCTTTTTACCCTTCACCATTTCCGATGCATAGCTTGGAACGAAAGCAGCATTAAAAGTTCCCTCTGAAAATAATCTTCTAAATGTGTTTGGAATTCTAAATGCTACAAAAAAAGCATCTGCTAACAAACCTGTTCCTAAAAATATTGCAATTAAAATATCTCTTAAATATCCAAGTAATCTGCTTATGATCGTATAAAAACCAAATGTGCCTGTTGACTTAAGTAAGTTCATAAATCATATTAGTCTTAAATTTACCCTAATTGTACACATATTATAACAAATGAAAAAAACAAAGATTGATCATTACACAGATAAAGAAGCTTTAGATTTTCATAAAGAAAAAAAACCTGGCAAGATTGAGATCATTTCTTCAAAAAATATGATTACTAAAAGGGATCTTGCCCTTGCATATTCTCCAGGGGTTGCGGCCCCAGTAAAAGAGATCAGTGAAAATCCAGAAGCAGCTTATGATTATACAAGTAAAGGAAATTTAGTTGCAGTTATAAGTAATGGTTCAGCTATTTTGGGAATGGGTAATTTAGGGGCGTTAGCATCTAAACCAGTAATGGAGGGTAAAGCAGTGTTATTTAAAAGATTTGCTGACATAGACTCTATAGATCTTGAAATAGATTCTAAAGACAGTGAGGAAATTATTAATTCTATTAAAAATTTTGCTCCAAGCTTTGGGGGAATTAATTTAGAGGATATAGCAGCTCCAGATTGCTTTATAATTGAGCAAAAATTAAAAGAAATTTTGGATATTCCAGTTTTTCATGATGATCAGCATGGTACTGCAATTATTACAACAGCCGCACTAATTAACGCTCTAGATATAAGCGGTAAATCAATAAAAGAAATTAAAGTTGTAGTTAATGGTGCTGGAGCATCTGCCCAAGCTTGCACTGAATTATTTAAAAATTCAGGAGTGCCTTCAGAAAATGTGATCATGCTTGATAGAAAAGGTGTAATTTACAAAGGAAGAACCGAGGGTATAGACCAATGGAAATCAAAATATGCAGTTGAGACTAAACTAAGAACTCTTGAAGATGCAATGAAAGGTGCAGATGTTTTTTTAGGATTATCAGCAAAAGGAGTTCTCAAAAAAGAGATGGTTAAGAGTATGGCTAAAAATCCGATTATTTTTGCTTGTGCTAATCCAGATCCTGAAATTTTACCAGAAGAAATAAATGAAGTAAGAAATGATGCAATTATAGCAACTGGAAGATCAGATTATCCTAATCAAGTTAACAATTTAATTGGTTTCCCTTATATTTTTAGAGGAGCTTTGGATGTACGGTCTAAAACTATTAATGAAGAAATGAAAGTTGCCGCATCACAAGCAATTGCTAAACTTGCAAGAGAAGATGTTCCAGATGAAGTGGTGGCTGCAATGGGTGGTGAAAGACCACATTATGGAAAAGATTATATTATTCCATCTACATTTGATCCAAGATTAATAAGTGTTATTCCAGCTGCTGTAGCAAAAGCTGCAATGAAAAGTGGAGTAGCTAGAAAAAATATTGAAGATTTTGAAATTTATAAAGAACAACTTAAACAAAGATTAGATCCAACCGTAACTATAATGCAAGGTATAAACTCATTTATAAAGAATAATCAAAAAAGAATTGTGTTTGCTGATGGAGAAGATGAAAATACATTAAAGGCAGCAATTGCATTTAAAAATTCTAAGTTAGGAATTCCTATTTTAGTTGGCAAAGAAAGTAAAATTAAGGAACAAATTAAAAATATTGGATACAGTGAAAATTTTGATATCGAAATAATAAATTCAAAGGATGAAGAAAAAAGAAACAAGTATGTTAAACATTTATTTAAAAAATTACAAAGAGAACAGGGCTTGCTTGAACGTGATTGTGACAGATTAGTAAGGAATGACAGGGTTATATGGGCTACAAGCATGGTTGCGTGTGGAGACGCTGACGGTGCTGTAACCGGGAATACAAGACGTTTTGGTGCCTCTTTGGAAAAGATTAAGCAAGTTGTAGATGTTCGAAAAGGTGAGATAATGTTTGGACTAAATATGGTGGTACATAAAGGAAAAACTATATTTATAGGAGATACTAGTGTTCACGAATACCCAACATCAGAACAAATGGCAGAAATTGCACTGTCGACTGCAAGAGTTGTTCGACTATTTGGATTTGACCCAAAAGTTGCATTTGTTTCGCATTCAACTTTCGGCCAGCCTTTAACAAGTCGAACAAAGCATATAAGAGATGCGGTTGAAATTTTAAAAGAAAAAAAAGTAGATTTTGAATTTGATGGAGACATGCAGCCCGATGTTGCCTTAAACTCTGAGTACGAGGAATTGTATCCTTTCGCAAAAATTGTTGGTAAAGCAAATATTCTGATTATGCCTGGTCAGCACAGTGCAGCCATATCATACAAGCTAATGAAAACATTTGGAGACACAAAAGTCATTGGACCTTTGCTTATTGGGCTTGGCCTTCCAATTGAGATTGCACCCCTAAGATCTTCGACTTCTGAAATAATTAATTTAGCGTCTATAGCTGCCTACTCTTCTGAAGTTATAGATTATAAAAAATAATTAATCTTTTTGAATTCTTAGATCCTCAACAAGTATTATACTTGCTATTACATTTTCAACATCTAAAATTTCTTTTGCCTCACTAATCACTAAATCTTTTTCTTCAGATGTTTGGGCAATTCCATATACATATATTTTTTTTTTGTATGTATCTATTTGATAATTTGTAGCTTTAATATTTTTGTTTACTATTAAAGCGGTTCTTAGCTGTGTAGTAATTAAAATATCTTTAGCAGATTGTTTAAAATTAAATTCTTCTTTTATTTTTATATCGTTACGAACTGATCTGGTACCTTTTGTCTCCCATGCAATTTTTGTTATTTGCAATTTCTCCTCGGGTCTATCAACTTTTCCTGTTAAAAAAATTCTTCCATCTAGCACTTTAGATTTTACTGACAAAAAATACTTTTTATCTTTAGCTAAAATTCTAGCAGTTAAACTCTTCTGCATAATGGAATCGTCTATCTGTGTTCCTAATGTTCTAGGATCTAATGCAACTGAAACACCTGTCCCAAATAATCCTTTGGAGCTGACACCTACACATCCTGACAAAATAAATCCAACAAATATTAGTAATAAGAACTTAATTTTCATTTTTTAACTTTAAACAATAATTGTATACTAGCTTTTTTGAAACTTTACTATTTTGACAAATTAAGTCGGTAATTTCTTTTATTGTAAGTTTATTAATCATTTTATTAATTATATTAATATCAGATTCATTCAAATTTTTAGAATTATTTTGATCAGTCTTTCTATCTGAAATAACAACTGTTAATTCACCTTTTGGTTCTTTTTGAAATTGTTCCAATTCATTTACATTTGCTCTTAAAAACTCTTCGTATAACTTAGTAATTTCTCTGCAAATCACAATTTTTCTCTCACTAAAGTATTTTTTAATTTCAGGTATAATTTTATTAATTTTTTTAGGAGATATAAAAAAAACTAATGTCGAGTTAAATTCAGATATTTTTTTAAACTCATTTGTTATTTGCTGTTTTTTATCTGGTAAAAAACCATAAAAGAAAAATTGATCAGAAAATCCACTAATAGATATGGCAGTTGCCACTGCTGATGGGCCAGGTATTGGTACAATCTTAATATTATTTTTAACACACTCATTAATTAAAACTGAGCCTGGATCAGAAATAGTGGGGGTCCCAGCGTCAGAAATAAGAGATATTAATTTTCCAGATTTTAAATATTCAATTATTTTTAACGTATTTTTTTTTTCATTAAATTTATGATTTGAAATCAATTTCGATTTTATTTCGTATTTATTTAATAAATTTTTTGAAGTCCGAGTGTCCTCACATAAAATAAAATCTGATTGTTTTAATATTTCTACTGCTCTTATAGTAATATCCTTTAAATTCCCTATTGGTGTTGAAACTATATAAAGACCATTTTCATTATCTTTTGTTTTAGATTGTGGTTTAATGATCATAATTTAGCTAAAAAAATATTATAATAACATTAAAATGATTAAATTATTTAAAATTCTTTTTACTCTTATATGCGGACTATTTTTATTATTTTTTCAAGCAGCTAGTGCAAAGGAAAAAATTAAAATTGGTTTGTTGGTACCAATGACTGGATCGAATAAAGAGATTGGTCAATCAATTATTAAGGCTGTAAGTTTAGCTGTAAAAGATATTGATAATAATTTAATTGAAATTTACCCAAAAGATACAGCTTCTAGACCCAATCAAACTCTAAAATCAGCATTTGAGTTAAAACAGATGGGTATAAAGGTGGTTATAGGTCCAGTCTTTTATGAAAGTTTAACTTATCTGGATGAAATGAAAGATTTAACGTTTTTATCTTTAACAAACAAAATCTTAGATCTTCCAAAAAATGTTATTTCAGCAGGTATAAATTCTACGTCTCAATTCAATACTATTAAAAAATTTTTAGAAAAAAATAATGTTGAAAGAACTATTTTTTTAACACCAATTCGAGAATATGAATTTGAAATTAAAAAAGGAATGAAAGACTCAAAAATAAAAACCTATAAAGAGTATGATTATAACACTGATCCAACAAAACTTACCAAACAAATAGAAGAAATCACAAAATATAAAATACGAAAACAAAATCTAGAAGATGAGATTACAAGAATTAAAAATTCAAACGAACCTAATAAAGAAAAGAAAATTAAAAGATTAGAAAAAAGATACACTATTGGAAATTTAAATTTTGATGCAGTTGTTATCTCTGATTTTGATGAAAGCTTAAAGAGTGTAACTACATCACTTTTATACACCGATGTTAAACCAGAGAATAAATATTTTATAACCCTCAATCAATGGTTTGATGAAAGTTTATTAAAAGAAACAGATGTTCAGCCAATATATTATCCTTCAATAAATAAAGAGAATTTTGACGATTATAAAATCAAATATTTTAATGCTTTTAATGAAGATCCCTCACATTTGTCTCTATTAAGTTATGATTTAGTAGGTCTCATCTATTATTTATCATTTAAGTCAGATCTTACCAATTTAAGTAGATTATTTAAAAAGCAAAACTCATTTAAAGGAAAAATAGGAATATTTGATGTAAAAAATAATAAGATTAATCATAGATTAAACTTTTATAAAGTTGAAAACAAAGAACTCACAAAAATTTTCTAAGTTTTTTAAAAGCAAAATATCTATGATCTATTTTATATTTTTTTGCAGGCTGCATTTCTCCAAATGTTTTTTTTTTTCCTTCAGGAACAAAGATAGGATCATAACCAAATCCATTTGTTCCCTTGGATTGAGTTGAAATAGAACCTTCAATTTTACTTTGAACACAGGCAATTTTTTTATCTAAATATGAAATAGATAAAGCACATACAAACCTTGCTCTAATTTTTTTATGTTTCCAATTTTTGTCTTTTTTATTTAGCTCCCTATAAACTCTTTTAATAGCCTTGTTAAAATCTCCATGTCTTCCACCCCATCTTGCAGAGTAAATACCAGGATTTTTATCTAAAAGGTCTATTTCTAAACCAGAGTCATCTGCTAAACATATAAGGCCTGTTTTTTTTGAAAAATATTTAGATTTTATTAGAGAATTTTCTTTAAATGTTTTTCCATTTTCTAGTGGACTTTTAAGATTAAATTCAGATGTGGAGTGAATTTCAATGTTTTTTGGCAGTAAACTCTTAATTTCTCTTAATTTACCTCTATTGTTTGTTCCAATAAGTAATTTGTTTATTTTTTGTGTAGGCATCTAGAAATTATCAAAATCCTTACCATATAAGGCTTTATGGAAAAAGAAGAAAACCAAAATACAGCTGCTAAAAATCATCAGGAGCCAGAAAAAGAAACAGCTAAGCCTGAGGAAAATATAGATAGTGAAAATGAAAAAGAAGAAACAGCTCAAGAGGCTAAGGAAGAAATTAAAGAGCCTACTCCAGAAGAAAAAATTGCTGAACTCGAAGACAAAGTAGCAAGAACTTTTGCTGAAATGGAAAATCAAAGAAGAAGATTTGAAAAAGAAAAAGAAGAAGCATTTGAGTATGGAGGTTATAGTTTTGCTAAGGAAGCATTAAATTTAATTGATAATTTAGAACGTTCAAAGCAAGTTTTAGAAACTGATGAGAAGTTAAAAGATTCAGAGGCTCTTAAAAAATCCTTGGAACATTTAGATATTATTAAAAAAGATACCATTTCAATTTTTGAAAAAAATAATATTAAACCAATTGAAAGTTTAAATAAAAAATTAGACCCTAACTTTCATCAAGCAATGATGGAAATAGAGGATGATACAAAAGAACCTGGAACAATTATTCAGGAAATTCAAAAAGGATTTACCATCAAAGATAGACTTCTTAGACCTTCTCTAGTTGGTGTTTCTAAGAAAGTTTCTAAAAAAGAAGAAAAAACTGAGGAAAATAAAGAAAATATAGAGGATAAATAATTCTTAGATCAGCTTGTAGATCAGAATTTAAACCTTATATGACGAATAGGATAAAACATTATGAGTAAAATTATTGGAATAGACTTAGGTACAACAAATTCATGCGTTGCAATAATGGAAGGAACGCAAGCTAAAGTATTAGAGAACGCAGAAGGTGCAAGAACCACTCCTTCAGTTGTAGCTTTTACTGATGAAAGCGAAAAATTAATTGGACAGCCTGCAAAAAGACAAGCTGTAACAAATCCAGAAAATACCATCTTTGCAGTTAAAAGATTAATAGGAAGAAACTTTGATGATCCAACAGTTAAGAAAGATGTAGAAGCAGCACCTTTTAAAATAGTAAATTCTGAAAAAGGTGATGCCTGGATTGAAGCTAAAGGTGAAAAATATTCTCCTTCTCAAATATCTGCTTTTATTTTACAAAAAATGAAAGAAACAGCTGAAAAATACTTAGGACAAGCTGTAACTAAAGCGGTAATTACTGTTCCAGCATATTTTAATGATGCCCAAAGACAGGCGACAAAAGATGCGGGAAAAATTGCTGGACTAGAAGTTTTAAGAATTATAAATGAGCCAACAGCTGCATCCCTAGCTTATGGTTTAGATAAAAAACAAAATAAAAAAATTGCTGTTTACGATTTAGGTGGAGGAACATTTGATGTTTCTATTTTAGAATTAGGTGACGGTGTATTTGAAGTTAAATCTACTAACGGTGATACATTTTTAGGTGGTGAAGATTTTGATAATGCAGTTGTTGATTATTTGGTTTCTGAATTTAAAAAAGATAACGGTATTGATCTTAAATCTGATAAACTTGCTTTACAGAGATTAAAAGAAGCTGCGGAAAAGGCAAAAATTGAATTATCATCTGCTGAACAAACAGATATTAATTTACCATTTATTACTGCAGATAAAACAGGTCCTAAACATATTAATTTGAAAATGACTAGAGCTAAACTTGAAGCTTTAGTTGAGGATTTAATCGCAAGAACAATTCCACCATGCAAAACTGCTTTGAAAGATGCTGGAATAAGTGCCAGTGAAATTGACGAAGTGGTTATGGTTGGTGGTATGACTAGAATGCCTAAAGTTTTAGAAGAAGTTAAAAACTTTTTTGGTAAGGATCCGAATAAAAGTGTGAACCCAGATGAAGTAGTTGCAATGGGAGCTGCAATTCAAGCTGGTGTATTACAGGGTGATGTTAAGGATGTTCTTTTATTAGATGTTACTCCTTTATCACTTGGTATTGAAACGCTTGGTGGCGTTTCTACAAAACTAATAGATAAAAATACAACAATACCAACTAAAAAAAGCCAAGTATTTTCAACTGCAGAGGACAATCAACCAGCTGTGTCCATAAGAGTATTACAGGGTGAAAGAGAAATGGCTAGTGACAACAAAGCTTTAGGTAATTTTGAACTTGTGGGTATTGCTCCTGCACCTAGAGGAGTTCCTCAAATTGAAGTAACTTTTGATATTGATGCAAATGGTATTGTAAATGTTTCTGCAAAAGACAAAGGAACTGGTAAAGAGCAAAAAATTCAAATTCAAGCTTCTGGCGGATTAAGTGATGAAGAAATTGAAAAAATGGTTAAAGACGCTGAAGCTAACAAAGAAGCTGACAAGAAAAAAAGAGAGTCGGTTGATGTTAGAAATCAAGCAGATACTTTAATTCACTCTACTGAAAAAAACTTAAAAGAACATGGAACAAAAGTTTCTGATGCAGAAAAGAAAGCAATTGAAGATGCATCATCAGCTGTAAAGGAAGCTTTAAAAGGTGAGGATATTGAAGATATCAAGAAAAAAACTGAAGCTTTAGTTCAAGCTTCTATGAAACTTGGAGAAGCAATTTATAAATCACAACAAAGCACTAAACCAGAATCTGGAAAAGATGATGGTGGTGATGATGCAGGTAAAAAAGACGAAAATGTTGTTGATGCTGATTTTGAAGAAGTAAAAGACGAGAACAAAGAAAAAAGCGCATAAACTGACATTTAAAAGTCTGGGGTAATTAAATGGCTAAAAGAGACTATTATGATGTCCTGGGCGTTAGTAAAAACGCAAGTCCTGAAGATTTAAAATCAGCCTACAGAAAATTAGCAGTTAAATATCATCCAGATAAAAATCCTGGCGACACTAAAGCTGAAGATAAATTTAAAGAAGCTAGTGAAGCATACGGAATACTTTCTGATAAAGAAAAAAAACAAAACTACGATAACTTTGGTCATGCTGCTTTTGAGAATGGAGGTGGAAGACCTGGTGGAGGATTTGGTGGTTTTAGTGGTGCAGATTTTTCAGATATTTTTGAGGACTTCTTTGGAGATTTTGGTGGTGGTGGAAGATCCAGAAGCAGAAGAACTAATAACAGAGGCTCAGATTTAAGATATGATTTATCTATTTCTCTTGAAGAAGCCTACCATGGAAAAAAACAAGATATAAAATTTTCAACTACTGAAAAATGTGGAACATGCAAAGGAAATGGTTCAAGACCTGGTTCTTCTCCTGATACATGTTCTTATTGTGGTGGTAACGGTAAAATACGATCAAACCAGGGTTTTTTTACTGTTCAACAAACCTGTCCTCAATGTAATGGTAATGGAGAAGAAATCACAAACCCTTGCACTGATTGCAATGGTCAAGGCAAAACTCAAGCCTCGAAAAAAATAGCTGTGACTATCCCAAGAGGAGTTGATGATGGTACGAGAATTAGACTGGCTGGAAAAGGAGAAGCTGGAAGCAGAGGAGGATCAACAGG
>OCOW01000026.1_pt1 | contig 10184 bp, 10 predicted proteins | sample 1535251 | NCBI WGS metagenome assembly OCOW01 (sample SAMEA3275632, study PRJEB22092) | marine metagenome | biome: ENVO:marine biome; feature: ENVO:water; material: Sterivex cartridges | collected 2014-06-21T08:30:05+00 | depth 0 m | reverse complement strand
TTAGTTAATTCTAACATTACTTCTTGTGAAAAAATCAAACCTTTAGTTATATTTAAATTTTCAAGCATCTTTTTTGGATACACAATCATATTATCTAAAATATTCGTAAGTCTTACTAAAGCAAAGTCGGTTGTGATATTAGCATCTGGACCAATATTTCTCTCCACACTCGAATGGGAAATATCTCTTTCATGCCATAAAGCAATATTTTCTAATGCAGGCACAACTGCACTTCTAACCATTCTTCCAAGTCCGGTTAAGTTTTCACTTAGAATAGGATTTTTTTTGTGAGGCATTGCTGAAGAGCCTTTTTGTTTTTTTGAAAAAAATTCTTGTAACTCATAAACTTCTGTTCTCTGGAGGTGTCTAATTTCAATAGCCACTCTCTCAATTGAACCTGCTATAATTCCTAAAACTGAAAAATAGAACGCATGTCTGTCTCTAGGAATAACCTGTGTTGAAATTGGCTCAACTTTTAAACCTAATTTTTTTGCAACATGTTTTTCAACATTAGGATCAATATTAGCAAATGTACCAACAGCTCCAGAAATTGCACAAGTTGAAACCTCATCAATTGCAGCTGCTAATCTCTTTCTATTTCTTTTAAATTCCTCATAAAATGAAGCTAATTTTAAGCCAAAAGTAATTGGTTCTGCATGAATACCATGACTACGTCCCATGCATGGGGTTAGTTTATATTTTTTAGCCTGCCTTTTTAAAACTTTTAAAATTTGATCGATATCGTTTAAAATGATTTTTCCTGATTGGACTAATTGAATATTGAAACTAGTATCCAAAACATCTGAGGAAGTCATTCCTTGGTGAAGATATCGAGCTTTAATTCCAGCTTTTTCAGTAACTGAAGATAAAAAGGCTATCACATCGTGTTTAACCTCAGACTCTATTTTATGAATTCTTGAGACATTAATTTTAGCTTTTTTTCTAACAATAGATGCAACTCCTCTTGGAATTTGTCCAAGTTTTTCCATCGCCTCTGCTGCAGCAATTTCAACATCTAACCAGATTTTATATTTATTTTCCTCTGACCAAATGTCAGTTAATTGTTTACGCGAGTATCTTTTAATCATTAATTATAAGTATGGAGGCTTTGAATAACCTTTAGCAGATTCTGTAAAGATTTCATAACCATTTTCAGTAATTCCTAGGGTATGTTCAAATTGAGCAGATAAAGATTTATCTTTTGTAACTGCTGTCCAGCCATCATTTAACATCTTTACATCATATTTTCCTGAATTGATCATAGGTTCAATAGTAAATGTCATACCAGGTCTAAGTTCCATACCTGTATTTTTACTTCCATAATGTAAAATATTTGGTGACTCATGAAATGTTGTGCTAATTCCATGACCACAAAAATCTCTTACTACAGAAAAACCTTTTTCTTCAACAAATGACTGAATTGTATATCCAATATCACCTAATTTTATTCCTGGTTTTAAAATTTTAATTGCTCTCATCATCGACTCGTAAGTTGTCTCGATTAAGTTATTTAGTTTTACAGGAGTTTTGCCAATGCAAAACATTCTACTAGTGTCACCATAATGTTCATCAACAATTGCAGTTACATCCACATTCACTGCATCACCATCTCTTAAAATTCTATCAGAAGGTATACCATGGCAGACAACATGATTTAGAGATGTACATAGTGATTTTGTGAAACCTCTATAATATAGCGGAGCGGAGTAGCCTCCATTATCTCTTATGAACTCATATCCCAATTTATCAATGTAATCTGTACTTACACCTTCTTTTATATTTTCAGTTAACATGTCAAGTGTTCTAGCCGCAAGATTACCTGCGACTTTCATCTTTTCGAATTTTTCTTTATAATCACTCATCAAGTATTTTAAGTTTTTGATCTATAAAAATTTTTTTTGAACTTATGTTGCATCTGTAAGCTAAAAAATTTACTCCTGCTTTTTTAGCTAGTAGATAATTTTTATAATACTGTTCATCTATATCTTTAGCTATTTTAAAATATTTCATATTTTGAATTTGAACTAAAAATAACAGATATGTTTTATACCCTTTTTTTATGGCATCAATAAGGGTTAATAGATGTTTTGATCCTCTAGATGTTATAGCATCAGGAAATTCAGCAGTGTTTTTGTCTCTAAATAAAGTAACATTTTTAACTTCTACAAAGCTTTTTTGGCTTTTCTTTTCTAATAAAAAATCAAATCGTGTTTCTTTATTAAAAAATACCTCTGGTTTAATAACGTCGTTGTTTTTAAGCTCATTAATTAGGTTATTTTCTAAACCATGCTGTGCAATTCTATTAGCCATATGAGTATTAACTCCAACTAAATTTTTTCTCGATTTTATAATCTCTAGACCAAATTTAAGTTTTCTTTTTGGATCATTATTGGGAAGTAAATAGACTTCATTACCCTCATCTAACAAGCCTTTCATAGAACCTGTATTTGGACAATGTGCTGTTACAGTTTCATTTTGTAACTTCACATCTGTAAAAAATCTTTTATATCGCTTGATTAATTTGCCTTTTATTAAAGACTTGGTAAATTCCATCTCTAAATTATATATATTAAATGTCTAAAAAAACAAAAGTTAATGCTGGGATTTTAATTATTGGCAATGAAATTTTATCTGGACGAACTCAAGATACCAATACGTCGACAATAGCAGTGTGGTTAAATTCAATTGGTGTTAAAGTAGAGGAGGTTAGGGTAATTCCAGATGTTGAAAAAACAATTATTGATACTTTAAATCTATTAAAATCAACTTATGATTATGTTTTTACAACCGGTGGTATAGGCCCAACCCATGATGATATCACAGCCGAGTCTGTTTCAAAAACTTTTGGATTAAAATATGAGATTCATAAAGAAGCTTTTAAAATTTTAGAGGCATACTACAAACCAGGTGAGTTTAATGAGGGGCGACAGAAAATGTGCTGGATGCCTGAAAACGCAAATTTAATTTTAAACCCTACAAGTGGTGCTCCTGGATTTAATGTTGAAAATGTTTTTTGTTTGCCAGGTGTACCATCTATTTTAAAATCGATGTTAGGTGGTTTAACAAATACTATAGTTGGTGGTGAACCAATTAAAAGTCACACAATCAGTTTAAGAACAGTTGAAAGTGAAATAGCAAACTCTTTAACTAAAGTACAAAACGATAATCAAGATGTTGAAATAGGAAGCTATCCTTTTTTTCATGCGGGAAAATTAGGTGTTTCAATCGTAATAAGATCTGAGGATCAGACCAAAATAGATGTTTGTAACTCTCAAATTCTGAAATTTGTTAATGCAAAAAAAATTGAAGTTGTTGAGAGGTAATGCTTTATTTTGCATACGGTAGTAATCTGCATCACTTTCAGATGAAACGAAGATGTAAAGATAGTATTTTTTTAAAAAAAATTAATTTAAAAGACTTTAGATTAACTTTTAGAAGCAAGTATAGAGCTGCAGATATCGAAATTAAGAAAAACTCAATTGTTCCTGGAGCTTTATTTGAGATTTCTAAAAGTGATGAAAAAAAATTAGATGTATATGAGGACTACCCAATACTTTATAAGAAACATTATTTTTCTTATTATGGAAAAAATGTAATGACTTATACGATGGTTAAAAAATCCCCATTTAAGTTTCCAACAGAGAGATACCTCAATATTGTTAAAAGAGGATATAAAGATTGTAAACTTGATAAAAAGTATCTTAATATCGCATTGAAACCCTAAAATTTATCATGTTTTTACACACAAAATTAGAAAATCGAAAAGATCCTATAAAAATTTGTTTTATTGGATGTGGTAAATTTGTGAGTATGTTTTTGGCTCAATACAACCATTTAGACAAAATTCAAATAGACTCAATAGTTGATATCAATGTAGATCAGGCAAAGAAAAATTGTTTGAAAAGTGGATTAAATGAACAAACAGTTGATGATATAAATTTTTCAAACTCATTAGATGAGGTTCTTGATAGAGATATAGAAATTTTTATCGAGGCAACAGGCAACCCTATAGTTGGCACTGTTCATGCAGCAAAAATAATTAAAAATAAAAAACATGTTATATTAGTTAATGTAGAAGCGGATATAACTTGTGGGAAATATTTATCTGATCTTGCAAAAGATAAAGGTGTAATTTGCTCAATGGCTTATGGTGACCAGCCATCTTTAATTCTTGAACAAGTAGAGTGGGCAAGATTAAATGGATTTTCTATAGTTTGTGCTGGAAAAGGAACAAAATATCATCCAACTTTTGAATATTCTACACCTGATACTGTTTGGGGTCACTATGGTCTAACTAAAGAACGAGCTGAAAAAGAGTCTGGAATGAACCCTAAGATGTTCAATAGTTTTTTATGTGGAGACAAATCAGCCATTGAAATGTGTGCAGTGAGTAATGCGGCTAATCTTAAGTGCCCTAGCAATGGATTAACATTCCCATCAGTTGGTGTTTACGATATTGCAAAAAAAATGATTCCGAAAAATGATGGTGGTTTAATAGAATTTGATGGGCAAGTAGAAGTTATCTCAAGCATAGATTTAGAAAAAAAAGATATTCCAAATGATTTAAGATGGGGTGTTTATATTGTCATTAAAGCGCAGAACGAGTATGTAAAAAATTGTTTTAAAGATTATGGAATGGTAACGGATGCATCTGGAAACTATTCAGCAATCTGGAGACCTTATCATTATATTGGGTTAGAGCTTGCTCAATCGGTTTATTCAATAGCACTAGATAACAGAGCAACAGGTTATACAAAAAATTATAACGCCGACGTTGCAAGTTTTGCTAAGAAAGACTTAAAAGTGGGTGAAAAACTTGACGGCGAAGGTGGTTTTTGTGCAAGAGGTAGATTAATTACATCAGAAAAATCTAAAAAAGAAATGATTTTACCACTAGGCCTTACTGATAATGCGATATTAAAAAGAGATATAAGTAAAGATGACGTAATTAGACTTGATGATGTTGAACTAAATCTCCCAGCTGAAGTAATTGAGGCGAGAAAGTATCAATATAACTTATTGAATAGTTCTGATCAAAATTAATTAAATTTTTTTTCTAAAATTAAATCTAAAAATAAAGAAGCAGTCCAAGAAAAATTTTTGGCACCATAAGCTTTACCTGTTTTAGTATTGAAATACTCATAAAAACCATTTTTCTTAACTAAATCAATTGTTTTACTTCTTACCATTTGCGCAAATTTCTTATCTTTATCTTTCAGTCCTTGATAAATAATCCAGTTACAATTAATCCAAACAGGACCTCTCCAATACCTTTTTTCTTCATAACTTGTGTAATTAGGCTTGATACTAGAGAAAAAAAACTTCTCTTTAGTGTTATGTTTTTTTAGTGTTTGGATAATTTCCTTATTTATTAATTTATTTTTTAAATCTGCAAACAAAATAAAATAATTAGTTATTGAGGGTACTGTTATCTTTTTCTTATTCTTTAAATCATAATTAACAAAACTCTTTGTTTTTTTGTCATATAATTTTTCAATTTTATTTTCAGATTTTAAGACATATTTTTCAATCTCTTTATGTCCAAGATTAAATTTTTTTAGTAAATACAAAAGATCTTTATTGGCTTTTAAAAAAATAGAATTAAATCCAACATCAACCACATTAAACATTGAGGTCTCGTAAAGTTTCTTTGGATTATACTTATTTTTTCTTAAATGATTTTTAATAGTCACATATCTATCATAATCTATATCTAAAGGTCTGAAATCGGGATTAACAACTTTATTATCTCCTCTTTTATATTTTAAATTTTTTTCAATTTTAATTGCATTTAATGGTTCATCCCATAAGGGTGAGTTATCGTATCCACTTTCCCATGGGTGCAGAATTGAGACTAGACCTGAATTCTTTGGGTCTCTGTATTTCATTAACCACTGATGATATTTTTTAACTTTTTTGATTATTGATTTAATTTTTTCTTTATCTTTAATTATATTTTTATCTAAAATTCTTTTTAATATAATTGCAAGAACTGGCGGTTGAGTAATCCCGGATGATTTAATTTTATTTCCACAATTCCATACAGAGTGATTTGGATAATAATTTGTATTTAAATCATGAAATAAAATATGAGGGACCATACCATCTTTCCATTGACCTTCTAAAAGTGTATTTATTTCATCAAATGCGTACTTGAGATTAAAATGAGAGTATCCTAAGGCAATAAAGCCAGAGTCCCAATTCCATTGAGCTGGGTATAGATTATTGTTAGTAGGTAGTGTGTAACCCTTTTTTCTATTACCTAATAAAACTTTTTTTGCCTGGTTTATTTCGTTTAACATTAAAGATAATACTTATTATCTTCATTTACTGCTTTTTCCAATCTAATTAAAAAATCAGGAATTGCACTTTTCACTCTACTCCATGTGGGTATAAAAGGTGCATCCATAGGGTTTAAATAAAAGTCCTCTCCAGCTCTAATGATATTACTTGAAAATAACTCAACTGCTTTTTCTTCTGTGTGCGAGTCAAATTTTAGACCATTTATTTCAGCATCAGCTCTATAAGCATCTATAAGATCTAAAGCAGACCTGTAATATGTTGCTTTTAATGATCTTAATTGCTCTCTACTAAAAGAATGACCTTGGGTTGCTAATTTTTTAATAAAGGTTTTGATAATATCAATAGACATTCTAGATAAACCTTTCTTTTCATCATCTAATGATAAATCTTGGTGCTTATGGTCATATGTATCTGCTAAATCAACTTGGCAAATATTTTGAGGTGAAAAATTTCTTTGCATTTCTGACAAAATTCCAATTTCTATACCCCAGTCTGATGAAATTCTAAGCTCAGGTAAAATATTTCTCCTAAATGAAAACTCACCTGCAAGAGGGTATTTAAACGACTTCATAAAGTCCAGGTAATCACTCTTACCAATAGTTTTTTCTAAAGCATTTAATAATGGAAACACCAACAGTCTTGCCACTCGTCCATTCATTTTGTTATCAGCTACCCTTGGATAAAAACCTTTACAAAATTCAAAGTTAAATAGGGGGTTTACAACTGGATAAAATAATTTTGCTAACATTCTTCTGTCATAAGTTTTGATATCACAATCATGTAATGCAACAGACCGCGCACTATCTCGTGCAATAGACATTCCTATGCAGTACCAAACATTTCTTCCTTTGCCATATTCATTTGGTGCTAAACCTTTTTTTTGTAATTCTTTATCTAATTTTTTTAAATTAGGGCCATCATTCCAAAGGATTGTAAAAGGAGTTTCTAATTTTTCAAAAAAAGTCCAAGCTTTCCTTGCTTGTGCTTCACTTGCTTGATCTAAGCCTATGATTATATGATGGATATAATTAGTCTTACTTATCTCTTCAACAATTTTAGGTAATGCATCTCCTTTTAATTCTGAATAAAGACATGGCAAGATGAGTTCCATTTTTCTTTCTTTAGAAAAACCTAAAAGTTCTTTTTCAATCTGCTCTAAAGACTTTGTTCCAAAATCGTGAAGTGTTGAAATAATTCCATTCTGAGAAAAATCACTCATAAATTACAATATTAATTTTTATTTACCTTAACTAGGGCCTTTTTGATCACATCAGCCCAGCCCTCTGGAGATGGCTTGTTGGTTGTAATTAAATTTTTAATAGGGATTTCATCTAACGTAAATTTGTCATTAAACACTAAGCAAGGAAATTCGCTAGTTTTAAGCATATCTAAATCATTATAATTATCACCAACTGCAATCGTTTTTACGTTTTTATTGTTTTTTTTGAAAAATCTAACAAATACTTGAAGGGCCTTAGCTTTATTTACTTTATCCGTTAAATTAATAACTCTTCCACCTTCCTGTAAAGCTAGACCTTTATTTTTAACAATTTTGGATAATTCATTCCTTTCACTTTTGTTGCCTTCAAATAAAAAGGGAATTGTATATTTACGATCTAAAGCCATTTTAAGTTTATCGTCCTCTAAACCAAAAATTAAGCTTTGTTTTTTCTTGTCCATTTCCGATAACCATTTACATTTATTTTGTAAGTTCACTGGTACTGACTCTTTAAAAATTTTTATTAAACTATCTTTTTCTCTACTTAAGATTAATTCTTTAGGTAAATTTGAATTTAATAAATCTAAACCATTAATAGCAGACCCATTTTCTGAAATGTAGGGCAAACTTGAACCTAACTCATTGTTAAATTCTAAAATCTCTTTTTCGGTTTTGCTTGTATTTGGTATGATAAAAATACCTTTAGAAATTAGTTGTTTTAGATAGTCTTTTATTTCATCAAATTTAAAAGTATCTCTATGAAGAAGTGAGCCATCAAGATCGGTAAATATCAAAACTTTGAATATTTTTTCCATTCATTGTTTTTTATAAAATATTCAAATAAATAACAATTTTACATATTAGACTTGTTCAATTATAAATATTAGCATAAACACTCATGAAATTCATTAATGCCCTCGTGGTGAAATTGGTAGACACAAAGGACTTAAAATCCTTGCCGCTTGCGGAGTGCCAGTTCGAGTCTGGCCGAGGGCACCATTAAATGAGTAAACCTCAAATCATTTCAGATAAAAATAAAAAATCTCTTAGAATTAAAAATATTCTCACCAAAAAAATTGAAGCTAATCAATTCAAAAAATCTAATTTGGTAATTGTTATAGGTGGTGATGGTTTTATGCTTCAAACACTTAAAAAAAATAAGAGTTCTAAAAAGCAATTTTATGGAATTAATTCAGGAAATTATGGTTTTCTGATGAATATATTTTCTTCAAAAAATATTATTAAAAATTTAACAAAAGCTAATATGATTTCTATTTCCCCTTTAGAAATGACAGTAAAAAATAAAAATAATAAATCAAAAAAATCAATAGCTATTAATGAGGTATCTGTTCTTAGACAAAGCAGACAGGCTGCTTCTTTATCAATTAAACAAGGTTCTAGACAAATAATTAAAAACTTAGTTTCAGATGGTGTTTTAGTGTCAACTCCTGCAGGAAGTACTGCTTATAATTTATCAGTTCATGGTCCAATTTTAAGTTTAAATTCAAAAAAATTATCCATTTCTCCAATAAGCCCATTTAGACCTAGAAGATGGAGAGGAAAAATTGTTAATGATAAATCAAAAATTACTATTACTAATTTAAACCCAGTTAAAAGGCCCATAAGTGCGGTTGCTGATAATTTAGAAGTAAGAAACGCAAAGTCGATTACAATTAAAATTAACAATAAAATTAAGTTTAATCTGCTTTATGATAAAAACAGAAGTCTACAAAAAAAAATTAAAATTGAGCAATTAAGAAGAGAAACAAATTAAATGAAACATAAATTAGAGTTAGTATATTTTAAGATGAGAGCTTTAGCAGAAGCACCTAGACTTCTTCTTCATTATACTGAAACTGAGTATGACTATGTAATGTCATGGGATTATTATGATAATGAATGGTCTGAGGTAAAATCTAAAGTCCCATTTAGACAATTACCTATGTTAGTGGTTGATCAAAAACATGAAATTTGTCAGAGTATTGCAATACTAACGTTCATTGAAAAAATTGCAGGTATCAATATTTCTGATCCAATTTTAAATGCTAAAGCAAACGCAGTAATGCAAAGTGCACAAGAATTATTTATGCCGCTCAATCCTGCAATAAATTTTGCAGTAGGGGATAGTTTTAAAAAGAAAAAAGAGGATATGATGCCTTTTTTGAATACAAGATTTGAGGATTTAGAAAGAGCTTTAAAAGATAATGATAAAAAGTTTTATGTAGATGACAAGCCACATGCGTGTGATTTTTCGGTATACCATCATTTAGATTTATCAAAATTACTTGATCCAAAACTAATAAATAAATTTCCAAGACTTGAAAAATTTATTGAAGATATTGAGTCAATAGAAACAGTTAAATCTTATATAAATTCAAGACCTGAATTGATTGATGTGAGTGTTGAGCCAAAGTTAGTAATAGATGGAGTTGCTCATCCGACTGGTGTTAAAAAAACTTAATTATGAAAAAAATTAATCCAATTATATTAATAGCAATAGTTTTAATCGGTGGTTTTTTTGCATTTAAAATAATGTCTTTTCTGGGTTGCTATGTTCGTCTTGAAGATGCAGATAAGTGCTGGAAGTTGACAGCTTGGTAAAACTTAATGGTGCCCCCGCACGGATTCGAACCGCGGACCTATTGATTACAAATCAATTGCT
>OCOW01000023.1_pt1 | contig 11535 bp, 11 predicted proteins | sample 1535251 | NCBI WGS metagenome assembly OCOW01 (sample SAMEA3275632, study PRJEB22092) | marine metagenome | biome: ENVO:marine biome; feature: ENVO:water; material: Sterivex cartridges | collected 2014-06-21T08:30:05+00 | depth 0 m | reverse complement strand
ACAACCTAAACACGTGCTTTTTGCAAGCAACGACTTCACCTCCGAAGGAATATCTTGAAGATTATTGGAAATCTCAAAATGAAATAAATACATCAGTTAAATTACCTTTAACAATCTCAGTTGAAAACAGTAACAATATAAAAATTAACCAATTAGAGGAAAAACTTTCCAACATAGACCTAATTTATAATTTTCATATTTATAAATTTGATAACCAAAATAATATTTATAAAATAATTTTTAACGGAACACCTGATAAGTTTATTGAAGTAATGAAAAATAATAATTATGAATTTGAAACTATTGATAAAATATGGGTGATGAAATGAAAAATCTAAACCAACAAATTCTTAGTTTTGATTATGAGCAGAATTTTAAAGACCAGGATTTTTATGTGTCTAAAAGTAACGAATATTCATTTAAACTTTTAAATAGCTGGCCCAAATGGGAAAAAAATTTTGTTAATTTAATTGGTGAAAATTTCTCTGGAAAATCTCATTTGATAAATATTTTTTTGCAAAACTTTAAAGGTATTAAAATTACCGCTTCTGAAATTACCAATGATTTTTTAAAAGAAATTAAAATTTATGAGAATATTATTATCGAAGATCTGGTGGAAAATATTGATGAAAATTTATTATTTACTTTAATCAACACCATAGAGCAGGATAACAAATATCTTATAGTTACTTCTGCAAAACCAATTGTTGATTTTAAATTTGAACTTCAAGATTTAAATTCAAGATCTAAAAATTTTCTTTTATCAGCAATAGAAAAACCAGGAGATGATTTAATGTATGCTTTGATATTAAAAAATTTATCTGATCGCCAGATCTCAATTGATAAAAAATTAATAGATTTCATTATTAAAAGGATAAGTAGATCTTATGGTAAAATATCTGATTTCATATATAAAATCGACGAAATTAGTTTAAAAAGAAAAAAACCAATCGACTTTAAAATTATAAAAGAGGCTTTAGGAGAATAATTGAATAAGTACAGAACACATAAATGTAACGAGTTAAGAAAAAGTGATGTTGACAAAAGTGTCTCTCTTTCTGGATGGATAAACAAAAAAAGAGATCATGGAAATTTATTATTTATTGATCTAAGAGATAATTATGGAATTACTCAGTGCATAATTGATAAAGAAAATAAAAATTTTTCTGAATTAGAAAAAACACAGCTAGAGACTGTTATTAAGGTTAATGGTAAGGTAGTACATCGTTCAGATGAAACTAAAAATAAAGATATTCAGACTGGAGAAATTGAGGTGGCTATATCTGAATATGAGACATTAGGGACTTGTAAAGAATTACCATTGCCTGTTTTTAGTGATCAAGAATATGCAGAAGAAATAAGACTAAAATATAGATTTTTAGATTTAAGAAGAAAAAAAATTCATGAAAATATCATTTTAAGATCAAAAGTTATTTCTTACATAAGAAATGAAATGACAAAATTAGGCTTTTTAGAATTTCAAACTCCAATTTTGACCTCTTCTAGCCCTGAAGGAGCCAGAGATTTTCTTGTACCAAGTCGTTTAAACCCAGGAAAATTTTATGCTTTACCACAAGCGCCTCAACAATTTAAGCAATTAATAATGGTATCGGGTTTTGATAAATATTTTCAAATAGCTCCTTGCTTTAGAGATGAGGATGCTAGAGCTGATAGAAGTCCTGGTGAATTTTATCAACTCGACTTAGAAATGTCTTTTGTTGAGCAAGAGGATGTATTCAATATTGTAGAAAAACTAATGGTTAATACTTTTAAAAATTTTTCTGATAAAAAATTGATGTATGATATTTTTCCAAAGATACCCTACTCTGAAGCAATGCTTAAATTCGGGACTGACAAACCTGATTTAAGAAACCCTCTTATTATAAATGATATTACAGAAATATTTAGTAGAGAGGATGTTTCATTTGATATTTTTAAAAAATTAGTAAAATCTGGATCTAAAGTTAGATCTATTACTACTAAAAATACAAAAGATAAACCTAGAAGTTTTTTTGATAATATTGATAAATGGGCCAAAGACCAAGGTGCTTCAGGATTAGCATACTTTACTTTTGAAAAAGATAATAAAATTTCAGCTAAAGGACCAGTGGGAAAATTTTTTTCTGAAGAGGCAATTTTAGAAATAATGAAAATCACTAAATCCGAAGTAGGGGATAGTATTTTTTTAGCATGTGGAAAGCAAAATGAATTAGAAAAAATAACAGCTCTAGCTAGAGATAAAATTGCGAAAGATTTAGACCTAATTGATGATGATACTTTTGCTTTCTGTTGGATAGTTAACTACCCTATGTTTGAAAAAGATGAGTTAACAGATAAGATAAAATTTAGTCATAACCCATTTTCAATGCCACAAGGTGAATTAAAAGATAAAGATTTTGAAAATCCTCTTGATATTCTTGCTTACCAATATGATATAGTTTGTAATGGAATAGAGTTATCTTCTGGTGCAATAAGAAATCATAAACCTGATCTTATGTATAAACTCTTTTCAATTGCAGGTTACAATAAAGCAGAGGTAGATGAAAAATTTAGTGGGATGATTAACGCATTAAGTTATGGTGCACCACCACATGGTGGAATTGCACCTGGAATAGATAGAATTGTCATGCTTTTAGCAAATGAAAAAAATATAAGAGAAGTTACTATGTTTCCAATGAACCAAAACGCTCAAGATTTAATGATGAACGCACCATCAGAGATTAATCAAGACCAATTGAAAGAATTAAATCTTTCAATAAAAACTAAGAATTAAAAATTATTTTTTTCCCTTTAAGCTAATTTTAACATCAGATAGATCCACTAGATTCTTTTTGTAATTGTTTCTTACAAATCCTTTGCTTGTAATATCTTTAACAATTTTTAGTAGTTGATTTTGATCTTCTGAGTTTTGATCATCTGAACCATTTGTATCGTTTCCACCAATAGAGGGTGTATGAGCGAGATCTTCTCTATTTTGATAAGAAATTGCTAGTTCCCTAAAAATATAATCTAAAATAGATGTAGCGCTTAAAATTCTATCATTTCCTAAAACCTTACCTGATGGCTCAAATTTTGTTCCAACAAATGCACTAATAAACTCATCTAAAGGCACCCCATATTGAAGCCCAAGAGAAACTGCAATTGCAAAATTATTCATTAATGCTTTTACTAGTTCACCTTCTTTGCTCGTATCAATGAATATTTCTCCAATTTTTCCATCTTCATATTCACCAGTATGTAGATAGACCTTATGATCTCCAATTGTTGCCTTCTGAATATATCCTTTTCTTCGATCAGGCATACCAAATCTTTTCCCACCTCTCTCTGAAGCTTTATTAAGATTTGTTACTACGTTTTCTTTACTAATTGGATTAAGGTTTTCTGAATTGTTTAATATTTCAACATTTTTATTATCTACAATTTTATTATTTTTAGGGTCAAGACTTTTAGTTTTTCTATTATCCAATTTAACATCTAAAACTTCGAATTTCCCATCGTCTCTTTTTTCTAAATTTTTTAATTCTGTTTCATTAATATCATCTAAGTAATGATTAACTTTGAATGTGCACGTATAATATGTTTCAACCAGATATTTTGCCATTTGACCTCAATTTAAAATTAATTTGAATAATGAATCATTTAATTTATATACTTATTCAAATTTTAGTCTAATTTAAATTTTACAATTTTTAATTGAAAAAATAAAAAATAAAAATGTTGACACTTTTAAAAAAAATTTTCATTTGGTGGAATCAAGATACATTTGGAACTAGGTTGAAAACTATTTTTTTTGGAAAACTCGTTGGAACAGATGAGCTAGGCAACAAATACTATCAAAGTAAAAAAGGGAAGAGGTGGGTTGTATATACTGATACAATTGATGCATCAAAAATTCCAGTTGAGTGGTATTCATGGATGCATTTTACTCCTAATAAAATAGAAAAAAAACATATTCTTGAAAAATATGAATGGCAAAAACCTCATCAATCTAATTTGACAGGTACTGATCAAGCATACTATCCCAATAAAAATAAAGATGGAGCTAAAAAAAAATATAAAAGCTGGAAAGAATAGTCTTAAATTAAACTTAATAATTTTTGTTTATTTTTCTTTATTTTCATTTGCATTTTCGCAAAGTAACTTGGAGGGTACTTACACAGATATTAAAATTTTAGATAAAATAAGCTCCAAAAATACACTTTTGAAATTAAAAAATGGAGATCTAGTGGCATTTAAAGACTTATCAATAAAAAGTTTAAAATGTAAAAATTCAGAATTTGACGACAACCCTGAAATTACTGCTTACATACAAGTTACAGACCTTAATAATTCAAATAATGATGAAGTTTTTGTTTTTAATGGATGGATGTTTTCCTCAAGCCCATCAATAACTCCATTTGACCATCCAGTTTATGATATTTGGCTTGTAAACTGTTATTAAATAATTTTTTCTTTATCTATCCATCCTACATTGAAGTCAGACTCGATAAATTTTTTATGATTTAACAGTTTTTTATGTAAAGGAATAGTTGTTGTAATTCCTTCAATTACAAATTCATCCAAAGATCTATTCATTCTTTGAATTGCTTCTGATCTATTTCGGCCATGACAAATTAACTTACAAATCATGCTGTCGTAATAAGGAGTTACTTTATAGCCTTGGTATATAGCTCCATCTACTCTTGTTCTAAAACCAGAAGGTTGATGACACATCCCGATAGTCCCTGGAGAAGGTTGGAAGTTTTTACTTGCATCTTCAGCGTTAATTCTACATTCAATCGCATGTCCTCTTGGATTAATGTCGCTTTGCTCCAATGCCGTCTCACCTGAGAAAGCTATCCAAATTTGTTCTTTGATAATATCAATTCCTGTAACCATCTCTGTTACTGGATGTTCTACTTGAACCCTAGTATTCATCTCAAGAAAATAGAATTTACCACCTTCATATATAAATTCGACTGTCCCAGCACCCATATAACCAATTTTTTCAACCATATTCACTGTTTTTTCAAAAAGATCTTTTCTAACTTCATTATTTAAAACTGGACTAGGTGTCTCCTCAATAAGTTTTTGATGTCTTCTTTGGACTGAACAATCTCTTTCATGAAGATGCACAACTCGGTTCTTACCAGCTAAAATCTGTACTTCGATATGCCTAGGATTTTGAAAAAATTTTTCAATATAAACCTCATCATTTCCAAAATATTTTTGTGCCTCTGATTTAGCAGTAGAAAATAATGTTTCAAATTCCTCTTCTTTGTAAACGATTTTCATACCTTTTCCACCACCTCCACCTGAGGCTTTAATTAAAACAGGAAAACCGATTTTTTTACAAAGTTCTTTAGCTTGAGCTATATCTTTTACACCACCCTCAGAACCTTCAATAACAGGTAATCCATTTTCTTTTGCAATTTTTTTTGCTTGAATTTTATCTCCCATCATCGCAATTAATTCAGAAGAAGCTCCAATAAATTTAATTTTATTTTCCTCTAATATTTTTGCAAAATTTGCATTCTCTGAAAGAAAACCATAACCAGGATGAACAGCTTCAGCATTAGTTAGCTCTATAGCAGACATCAATGCAGGTATATTTAAGTAACTATTTTGTGGTTGGTGGGAGCCTATACAGACACTCTCATCAGCAAGTCTAACGTGCATACTATCTCGATCAACATCAGAATGGACAGCAACAGTTGATATTCCCCATTCTTTACATGCTCTAATAATTCTAACCGCAATTTCCCCACGGTTAGCAATTAAAATTTTTTTAAACATTATTTATTCTAAAACGATAAGAGTTTGACCAAATTCAACTGGTTGGCCATCATCGATACATATTTCTTTTACAACCCCGTCAGATGAGGAGGGCACATGATTCATTGTCTTCATTGCTTCAACAATCATTATTGTGTCACCTTTTTTAATTTTTTTACCTACTTCAATAAATTTTTTTGCACCTGGTTCAGGCGCATGGTAAGCAGTACCGATTATTGGAGATTTAATTTCAATACCATTTTTAATATTTTGATAATTTTCTGAAATATTTTTTTCAGCTGGAGAATTATAACCAACCACTGAAGGCTGATTAATGTTAGATACTACATTTTTTGAGACTTTAATTTTAGTGTCTTTCTCAGTGATTTCTATTTCAGTAAGATTAAACTCTTCTAGATAATCGTTTAATTCTTTAATAATTTTTTTATCGATTTTCATTCTCTATGATCTTTTGTATAGAAATTATGGCTAAAATATAACCTTCAGTACCTAAACCAAAAATACCACCAGTTGCTATATCACTTATTAAAGATTTGTGTCTAAACTCCTCTCTTTTATAAATATTAGATATATGTAATTCGATTATTGGTTTTTTGAACAGACTAAGAGCATCTCTAATTGCTACTGATGTATGCGTAAACCCTGCTGCATTAATTATCATTCCTGTGTATTCTTTTCTAGCTTCTTGAATGATATTTACTATTTCACCTTCTAAATTTGATTGTGTAAAGTTTACCTCTAAACCAATTTCTTTTGATTTTTTTAAGCATTTTTCTTTTAATTGCTCAAATGTATCTGATCCATATTGTGATTGTTCTCTTTCACCTAATAGATTAAGATTTGGACCATTAATAATAATTATTTTATTAGTCATTCAGCACTTATATACGATGAAAAAAATAAAAATTAAAGTAAATGGTAAATTTAAAACAGTTTTGAATAACTCTAAATTGTCTGATCTTTTGAAAAATCTTAAAATTCCAATAAAAAAAGTAGCAATTGAATTAAATCAAGAAATTATTGATAAAAAAAGATCTAACAATATAAAATTAAAAAAAAATGATAAAATTGAAATAGTTCATTTTATTGGAGGAGGATAGTTTGAAAAAAGATAAATTAATAATTGCAAAAAAAAAATTTGATTCAAGATTAATAGTTGGAACTGGAAAATATAAAAGCATGGCAGAATGTGCAAAGGCAATAAAGTTTTCTGGTGCGGAAATTGTTACAGTTGCTGTAAGACGTGTGAATATTTCAAATAAAAATAAACCACTTCTAATGGACTACATTGATCCAAAAAAAATTACATATCTTCCAAACACAGCAGGCTGTTTCAACTCAAAAGATGCTTTAAGAACACTAAGATTAGCAAGAGAAATTGGAGGATGGAAGCTAGTCAAGCTTGAAGTTTTAGGCGATAAAACGAATTTATTTCCAGACATGATTGAAACCTTAAAAACAACAGAGGTCCTTGCCAAGGAAGGGTTTAGGGTTATGGTTTATTGTAATGATGATCCTTTAATGGCAAAACGTTTAGAGAATTCAGGAGCAGATGCAATTATGCCTTTGGCGGCACCGATTGGCTCTGGATTAGGAATATTAAATAAAATTAATATTCAAATTATTCGAAAGCAAACTAAACTTCCCGTTATTATCGATGCAGGTTTAGGTCAAGCATCAGACGCAACGATTGCAATGGAGCTTGGTTGTGATGGTGTCTTAGTAAATACAGCAATAGCAAAAGCAAAAAAACCATTTGAAATGGCATTAGCTTTTAAAAATGCAGTTGTAGCTGGAAGACAATCTTACTGCTCAGGTAGAATTTCTAAAACATTAATGGGAAACCCTTCGTCTCCAAACGAAGGAATTATTTAGGTTTTTTATAAAATCTTTTTTTTTTGTAAGTTTTTTTATAAGTTTTTTTTTCTTTATTTTTGATTATTTTATCTTCTTTGTTTTGTAGTTCTAAATTTTTAAGTTTTTCATAATACTCAACTAATTCTATAGTTTTTTTAGACTTGTTTTGAACATTTATTATATATTCAGGAATTATTAATGAATTATCGCTGATTATATCTAGTTTCATTTTATTTTTTTTTTCAAAATAAGTTAAATCATTAACAAAGTTTTCTTTTAAAAAATCAGAAATTTTTTTACAAACTTTTAACTCTACAAATTTTGCTTTGTTTAAAACTGCTTTTAATTCAACAATTTTAAGCAGTTTCTGTGCAAACGACTCATCTGTTAAAGTAACTTTCCATTTAATGGCACTTTCTCTTAATCTTTGCCTAGACATTTCTAAAAGACCAAAGTTACTTATTCTGCCTATCTGTATTCTTGCCCTATCTGACCTGCATTTTTCTTTTAGTTTTCTCTCAACCAATCGTCTGTTTCCGTAACTTAACATGTCAATAAAATCTATTATAATTAAACCAGATAAATCTCTTATTTTAATTTGTCTTGCAATTTCCTCTGCTGCTTCGATGTTTGTATCTAACGCAGTGCTTTCAACATTTTTACCTTTTATGGAGCTTCCTGAGTTTATATCTATGGATACTAATGCTTCAGTTGGGTTAATAACTAAATAACCTCCTGATTTAAGTTTAATTTCAGAGTCAAAGATTTGATTTAATTTTTGCTCAATATTTTCCTCAATGAACAGAGGTACTTTACCTCTATATTTTTTTACTTTTTTAACACTAGATGGCATCATTGTTTTCATAAAAGACTGTGCCTTTTTATAACCATCTGTACCCTCTACAATTATATTTTTGGTATTATCATCAAACATGTCTCTTAAAGTTCTTTTAATAATTTCACTTTCTTGATGAATAAGTGATGGAGCAATAGAATTAATTGCATTATCTTTGATTTGACTCCAAGTTTTTACGAGAGTTGTTAAATCATTATTGATTTCATTTTTAGTTTTATTACTACCTGCCGTTCTAACAATTAATCCCATTTCTTTTGGAATTTCGATTTCATTTAAAATTGTTCTTATTTTTTTTCTATCAGCAGGATTAAAAATTTTTCTCGAAATACCTCCACCTTTCGGGGTATTCGGCATTAAAACTATATATTTTCCAGCAATAGAAATGAAAGTACTAAGAGCAGCTCCTTTTTGACCTCTTTCATCTTTAATAACTTGAACAAGTATAACCTGATTTGGTTTTATAACTTCCTGAATTTTATATCTTTTAAACCTAAACTTATTTTCTTTCTTTTTTTCTTTTTCTTCTTCAGTAATATTCTTTTCGTCTGTAATTTCTTTATTTTCTGTCTGATTTTCTATTTCTTTTTCAATAGGATCATCTATCTCTAATTTTCCCTCAGCGATGTTTTCTTCTTCTTTAGCCTCAACTTGTTTTGAAAGTTCTTCTCTAGCTTTCTCTTCTTCCTCTTTAATTTTATCTAAATCAGCCTTTGGTATTTGATAATAATCCGATTGGATGTCATTAAAAGACAGAAAACCATGCCTATCTCTTCCAAAGTCAACGAAAGCTGCTTGGAGAGATGGTTCAATTCTACTTACTTTACCTAAATAAATATTATTTTTTATTAGGTTATTCTTTAAACCTTCGTATTCGTAATCTTCAATATTTTCGTCAGATTTAAGAACAACTCTAGTTTCATTTGGATGCGAAGCATCGATATATAAATTTTTTTCCATAATATTGTAATTGTTGATTTCATTAAATTTTCTAGGTTTAAATAAATTTTGTTTAATTCTTGTGCCTTATCTTTAACAAATTACAAGATATAATGGAATTAAAATGCATAAGTTTTTAAAGAATATTCTTCTTATTTCTATATCTATAGTTCTTTTAACTAGTGTTTTGATAGTTGGTGTGTTGTGGACTTATTCAAATGATATTCCTGATTATAAATTTTTAAAAAATTACAAACCACCTGTTTCAAGCAAGGTTTACTCAGGAGAAGGAGAGCTTGTTGCAGACTTTTCTCAGGAAAAAAGAGTATTTGTGCCTTACAGCTCAATCCCTAAAAATGTAATAAATGCATTTTTATCTGCAGAAGATAAAAATTTTTTTTCACATCCAGGTGTAGATGCTAAAGGAGTATTGAGAGCAGTAGTTAATAATATATCTAACATTATTTCATCTGAGCGATTAGAGGGTGCTTCAACAATAACGCAACAAGTTGCTAAAAATTTTTTATTAACAAATGAAGTAAGTATTAATAGAAAAATTAAAGAAGCAATTTTGGCCTTTAGGATCGAAAGAGCACTTTCTAAAGAAAGAATTTTGGAATTATACTTAAATCAAATATATTTAGGAAGTGGAGCTTATGGAATAGCAGCTGCTAGCCTGGAATACTTTGATAAATCAATTAGGGATATAAATTATTCAGAAGCTGCATTGCTAGCCGCATTACCTAAGGCTCCAAGTAGGTACAATCCATATAGAGATATTGAAGTTGCAAAATTTAGAAGAAATCTAGTTTTAAAAAATTTATTAGATAATAATTATATAACCTCTGAGTGGTATGAGAAATTAAAAAATAAAGAAATTATATTAAGTAAAAATAAGAAAATTTATTTAGAAGATGCACAATATTTTATTGAGGATGTAAGAAAAAATGTAATCGAAAACTTTACCTATGATAAAGTATACAAACAAGGGTTCAATATAAATACACCTATCAATTTAGAGTTTCAAAAAATTGCTACAAACTCCTTGAGAGATGGATTAATTTCATATGATCAAAGAAAAGGTTGGAGAGGACCATTAACTAACAAGATTTATAATAGTAATTGGAATAAAGATTTAAAAAAGTTTAATTTAGAAAAGTCAATTGGTTGGTCATTAGCAATAGTAAAAAAAATAAATAAATTCTCAGCAGAAATTGAGACAGAAGATAAAATTCAAGGTGTTATTGAATACAAAGATATTTCTTGGACCAAAAAAGAATTTAAAAATTTATTGCAACCAGGTGACATTATATATGTGAAAAAAATAAGTGATAAAAAATTTAGTTTACAACAATTACCCAAAATTAACGGAGGAATTGTCGTTATGGATCCTTTTACTGGAAGGATTTTGGCACTTAGTGGTGGATTTAGTTTTAAAAAAAGTGAATTTAATAGAGCGACTCAAGCGAAAAGACAGCCAGGTTCTGCTTTTAAACCATTTGTTTATGCATTGGCATTAGAAAATAATTACACTCCAACATCGTTAGTATTAGACGCACCTTTAGTTTTAGATCAAGGTGACGATCTAAAGATGTGGAAACCTGAAAATTATGGAAAAAAATTTTATGGCCCATCTACACTTCGAACTGGACTGGAGAAATCTAGAAATTTAATGACTGTACGAATTGCTCAAGATCTTGGAATTGAAAGAATTGTAAATTTTTCAAAAGATCTTAAAATTTATGAAAATCCAGAGGAATTATTGTCTATATCATTAGGTTCTGCTGAGACTACCCTTATAAATTTAACATCAGCTTATTCAGCTTTTGTAAATGGTGGAAAACTTGTTGAGCCAATACTAATTGATAGAATTCAAGATAGTGAAGGTAATACTATATACAACAATAACTTGAGACAGTGTATAGATTGTGACCAAATTTCCTACTTGAGTAACGATTATCCAAAAATTCAAAATAACTATAAGCAAATTTTTTCACCTGAAACCGCATATCAAATGACCTCAATTCTTGAAGGTGTAGTTCAGAGAGGTACAGGAAAAAAACTAAGAGACTTGAACTTAAATATTGCTGGCAAAACTGGAACAACAAACA
>OCOW01000017.1_pt1 | contig 14413 bp, 16 predicted proteins | sample 1535251 | NCBI WGS metagenome assembly OCOW01 (sample SAMEA3275632, study PRJEB22092) | marine metagenome | biome: ENVO:marine biome; feature: ENVO:water; material: Sterivex cartridges | collected 2014-06-21T08:30:05+00 | depth 0 m | reverse complement strand
TACCATTTCATTCAGGGTTAAAAGGTCATTCAGATGGAGATGTTATAATTCATTCCATTATCGATGCTTTATTGGGTGCCATGAGAAAAAAAGACATAGGGACTTTATTTCCAGATAATAAAAAAAAATTTAAAAATATAAGATCTCCTAAAATGTTAAAACCAGTAATTCAGATAATGGATAAAAATGAATTCTATATCAATAACGTTGATATTAATTTGATATGTGAACAACCCAAAGTCTCAAAATACAGGGATAAAATAATTAAATCCTTATCTAAATTATTAAACATTGATAGTTCATTAATAAATCTAAAAGGTAAAACTGTTGAAAAATTAGGATTAATAGGAAAGGAAAAAGCAATTGCTTGCGAGGTAATTTGCTCAATTTCTCAATGAAAAAAATTAACGTTTTAATATCTACTTTCTTTGGGTATGGATATCTAACCAAAATGCCTGGCACTGTAGCGTCATTAGTAACAACAATTTTTATTTATATTGCTTATGAATATCTTGGCTACACTGATCTAAAATTTTCAATTATCTTTTTTTTTATTATTTTTTTTTATTCTTTTTACGCAGTGAAAGATAGTGAGAGTGAATTTGTAAATAAAGATCCAAGACAAATAGTAATTGACGAAGTTTTAGGTCAATCTATGCCGTTAATCCTACTATTGTATTTGAACCAAATTAATCAAATATCCATGCAGATAGAAATTTATTATATTATTTCTTTCTTTGTTTTTAGATTTTTTGACATCTTTAAGCCTTTTCCAGTAAGTTATTTTGATAAAAATTTTAAAAATTACTTTGGTATCATCATGGACGATATTATGGCTGGATTTTATACGATGTTGGTAATTTACCTAATAAGCCTTAAATTTTAATGAACATTAAATTTCTGCATAAAAAACTAATTCAAAAGAAATTGACTATTTCTGTTGCTGAATCTTGCACCGGAGGTCTTTTAGCTAATAATTTAACAAAATTATCTAATGCATCTAAATACTTCCAAATAGGATTAATTACATACTCTAACAATGCAAAAATTAAAATTTTGAAGGTTAATAAAAAAATTATTCATAAATATGGCGCAGTAAGCCCAGAAACTTGTGAGGCAATGGTTAAAAATTTAGCTAAGATTTCTAAAAGTAAAATTAATATCTCTATTACAGGAATTGCAGGACCTAATGGAGGAACAAAACTTAAACCAGTTGGATTAGTTTATATTGGAGTAAAAAAAAGTAATAAAATATTAATTATTAAAAATATGTTTAAAAACAAAAACAGAGTTAGCATACAAAAAGCTACAGTCAAAAAATCTTTAGATATTGTGAATTCCTTAATCTAGAGATTTTCTGCTTTTTTTTGAAAAGCATCTGCTATTTTATTTAGACCAAATTGGAAAGATTTTTCCATAATTAAATTTAAAAACTTATTTTTAATTTCAAAATCAACATCAAATTGAACCTCAGTATAATTTTCTTTTTGAGTAAATTTCCAGTTATTTTGTAGATGTTTCAAAGGACCACCAATATTAGTAACATGTATTGAGTCGTTTTTTTTATCATAACGTACATCACTTTTATAAGTATCTACAAAAGGTTTTCTGCCGATAGTAAGATCTGCAATGATTGCTATCTCATCTTTTTTATCCTCACGCTCATAAACTTTTGAGTCAATACAAAAAGGAATAAATTCTGGGTATTTTTCAATGTCCAAAACAAAATCTATTAACTTTTGTTTTTCTCTTTCTATGTGCCTTGTTACTGAGGCTTTGGGCATTAATTATTTTTTAATCTATTTTGTTGGAGTTTAGCAAAATCTTCGTCTGCATGATAAGACGATCTTGTAAGCGGGGATGATGACACTAATAAAAATCCTTTTGATTTTGCAATATTTTCTAACTCTTTAAATTCGTCTGGATGATAGTACCTACTTAATGGATGATGTTTTGGAGAAGGTTGTAAATATTGACCTATAGTAATAAAATCTACATCAGCAGATCTTAAGTCATCCATCACTTGAATTAATTCATCCTTTTCTTCACCAAGTCCAACCATTAAACCAGATTTAGTAAAAACTTTTTTATTAATTTTTTTAACATTTTTTAAAAGTTCTAAAGATCCAAAATATCTCGCACCTGGTCGAACTTTTAAATAAAGACGTGGTACTGTTTCAATATTGTGATTAAATACATCTAAGTCTGCATCTAAAATTTTTTTATAAGCATCCCCTTTTCTTAAGAAATCTGGTGTTAAGACCTCTATTGAGGTTTTAGGATTTTTTTTACGAGTTGCATTTATTACTTCGTAAAAATGATTTGAACCACCATCATCTAAATCATCTCTATCAACTGAGGTTATTACAACATGTTTTAAATCTAATTTACTTACAGCACTTGAAATTTTGTAAGGTTCAAATGGATCTAATTTTTCAGGCTTACCAGTTTTAACATCACAAAACGCACAAGCTCTTGTACAAGTGTCGCCCATTATCATAAATGTTGCATGTCTTTTACTCCAACATTCAGTAATATTTGGACAATTAGCTTCCTGACACACAGTGACTAAATTATTTTGGTTAACAATAGTTTTTGTCAAAAAAAACTCTTTACTGTTTGATAACTTAGATCTGATCCAATCAGGTTTTTTTTTGATTGGATTAATAGGCTTATTTACTTTTTCAGGATGTCTAATTTTTGTTTTCATCATTTTTAATTATATAGATCGTCTCTCCTTCTTTGCCAAATAGAAATCGTTCTCTAATTAAAGTCTCAATATAGTCTAAATCTAAATTAGTACTTAATAGTGAATTTTTATGATCCATATCTTCTATTTTACTAATTAAGGTTAATTCCTCATTTTTCAAGTTGGACAAAAGCTCTTTTTTTTCAATGTACGAAAAAAGACCTCTTTCACCAGAAACAAGATTAAAACCAAAGTAAAGAATCAAAAACAATGATATTAATAAAAAATAATTTCTTTTTATTAACCTCAACATTAATTGATTTTATTCATTCTCACTTTTTTTCCAAGTTCTTCTTCAATACGAATTAATTGATTATATTTAGCTACTCTTTCTGATCTTGCTAATGATCCAGTTTTAATTTGATTTGAGTTGGTTCCAACTGCAAGATCTGCAATAAAAGTATCTTCACTGTCACCAGATCGGTGAGATATTATTGTTTTATAACCAATGGTTTGGGCAAATTTGATTACATCTAACGTTTCAGAAACTGTTCCAATTTGATTTAATTTAATCAAAATTGAATTTGAGGAAATGTTTAAAAACCCTTTCTTAAGTCTTTCTAAATTTGTCACATAAAGATCATCCCCCACTATTTGAACTTTATTAATTGACCTCATCAATTTATTCCAAGCTAGCCAATCATTCTCAGCAAAAGGGTCTTCGATAGATTTGATTTTATATTTATTGATAATTTTTTGATATTCTTTGATAGATTTTTCAACAGATATGTAAGACTTAGAATGAATTGAATATTTATTTTTTTTAAATAATTCATTTGCAGCTACATCCAAACAAATTGAAACATCTCTGCCATTGATAAATCCTGATTTTTTTATCGCTGTCACAACTAAATCAAGAGCTTGGTTGTTACTACTGATCATTGGGGCAAAACCACCTTCGTCTCCAACAGAGGTAGATAAACCTTTATCTTTTATTAATTTTGATAAATTTTTAATCACTATGAAGCATATTCTCATTGCCTCAGAAAAACTTTTAGCACGATCAGGTCTGATCATAAATTCTTGAATTCTAAGACCATTGTTTGCATGAGCTCCACCATTAATAATATTCATTAAGGGATAAGGTAATTGGAAATTTTTCTTTATGAAAAAAGTTTTATATAAGGGCAATTTTTTAACTTTAGCCGAAAGTTTTTTGACAGCCATTGAAACTGCAAGCATAGCGTTTGCACCAAGATTTGTTTTTTGTCTTGTTCCATCTAAGTTTATTAATAAAGTATCAATACGTTCTTGATTGTGAACACTTTGACCTTTTAATTTATTTGAAATTTTTGTGTTAACTAAATTAACAGCGTTTAAAACACTCTTACCTAAATAACGTTTATTATTTTTATCTCTTTTCTCAAATGCTTCATACGTTCCAGTTGATGCTCCAGATGGACAAATTGCAGTTGCACTATTATTTTTTGTATAAACCTCAGCCTCTATGGTTGGATTTCCTCTACTGTCAAATACTTGACGGGCCTTTACTTTTAAAATTTTACTCACTATTTTTTTATTAATTTATCTATATCTGATAATTGATGTAACAGATTTTCTAACTTATCCAATGGGACCATGTTAGGACCATCTGATGGTGCATTATCTGGATCTTGATGAGTTTCAATAAAAACTCCAGCAACACCTACTGCAACAGCAGCTCTAGCTAAATACTCGACAAACTCTCTTTGACCTCCTGATGACTCTCCTTGACCTCCAGGTTGTTGTACTGAATGGGTTGCATCAAAAATCACTGGATAACCATTCTTAGCCATTATTGGTAAAGACCTCATGTCAGAAACTAAAGTATTGTAACCAAAACTTGCACCTCTTTCGGTGACTAAAATATTTGTATTTCCAGAATCTGAAATTTTTTTAGTAACATTAACCATATCCCATGGTGCTAAGAATTGACCTTTTTTAACATTAATAATTTTATTTGTTTTTGCGGCAGCTATCAAAAGATCAGTCTGTCTGCATAAGAAAGCAGGAATTTGTAATATGTCAACATGATCAGCTACTTCTGAACATTGATCAATACTATGAATGTCTGTTAAAATAGGAATATTAAATTCTTTTTTTATTTTGTCAAAAACAGGTAAGGATGCTTCAAGTCCAGCTCCCCTTTTTCCTTTGAGGCTAGTTCGGTTAGCTTTGTCAAAAGAAGTTTTGTAAATAAAGCCAAGTCCAAATTTTTTTGTAATTTCTTGAATTTTGCCAGCCATATCCATTGCATGCTGTTCAGTTTCAAGCTGACAAGGTCCAGCAATAATACAAATTTTATTATTATTTGAGATTTCTATATTTCCACAATTTACTTGTTTGCTATTCATTTATGATTTTTTGCTGCCTTGATAAATGAAGAGAATAAAGGATGGGGAGATAAAGGTCTAGATTTAAATTCTGGGTGGAACTGTACCCCAATAAACCATGGGTGATTTTTAAGCTCAATAATTTCAGGTAATTGATTATCAGGTGATAAACCTGAAAAAATCATACCTTTTTTTTCAAATTTTTCTCTATAAGCAATATTCACCTCATATCTATGACGATGTCGTTCTTTAATTAACTTAGACTTATAAATTTTTCTAATCTTTGTATTGTTTTGTAATTTAGCATCATAAGATCCCAGTCTCATCGTCCCGCCAAGATCTTTATCAGTGCCCTTAATAGTTTTACCGTCTTTAGACCATTCATTTAGCAAACCAATAATTGGAAGACCTTTTTTATCAAATTCACTTGAGGTAGCATTTTTTAAATTGAGTTGATTTCTAGCAAATTCAATAATTGCCATTTGCATTCCATAACATATTCCAAGGAAAGGAATTTTGTTCATTCTTGCATGTTTTATGGCTTCTATTTTTCCATCTGTACCTCTTTTGCCAAATCCACCAGGTATCAATATTCCTGAAATATTTTTTAGTTTTTTCTTTATTTCTGAAATTTTTAATTTCTCAGAGTCAATCCTGACTAAATTAACTTTAATTTTATTATCTATTCCACCATGTGTTAAGGCTTCGTCTAATGACTTATAGGCATCTTGAAGCTCAACATATTTTCCAATAATAGCAATATTCACTTGTCTCTTATTTTGTAAAATAATTTTTGTTATTTTTTTCCAAGGATTTAAATTTGCAGGCTTCTTTGTTTTTAATTTAAAATAATTTAAAACTTGAACATCTAATTTTTCTCTAAAAAAACTTATTGGTGCCTCGTAAATAGTTTTGACATCAACAGTTTCAATTACATTTTTAATATCCACATTACAAAACAAAGAAATCTTCTTTCTATGCTCTAATGGGATGGGTCTTTCAGATCTACAAATGATAATATCTGGCTGAATACCTATGCTTCTTAACTCTTTTACAGAGTGTTGAGTTGGTTTTGTTTTTATCTCATCTGATGCTTTTAAGTAAGGAACTAGAGTTAAATGAATAAATAAAGCATTTTTCTTACCAACATCGTTTGCAAATTGTCTTATCGCTTCAACAAATGGAAGACTTTCTATATCTCCAACTATCCCTCCAATTTCACAAATAACAAAGTCCTCTTTGGATGAATCGTGTTTAATAAATTGTTTTATGCGATCTGTAATATGTGGAATTACTTGAACAGTTTTTCCAAGATACTCTCCTTTACGTTCTTTTTTTAAAACATCATTATATATTTTGCCTGTAGTGATATTGTCTGATTTTTTTGCTGATACTCCTGAAAATCGTTCATAATGACCAAGGTCTAAATCTGTTTCAGCACCATCGTCAGTTACATACACTTCACCATGCTGAAATGGACTCATTGTTCCTGGGTCTACATTTAAATATGGATCAAGTTTTCTGATCCTTACTTTAAAACCTCTTGATTGAAGTAAGTATGCTAGTGAAGCTGAGGATAAACCTTTACCTAATGATGAAACCACGCCGCCCGTGACAAATATATATCGCGCCATGGAATTATCTTATAGCGAATAAAAAAGAGATTGAAAAGTATTAATTAATTATTTTCAGGAATTGAAGGAGTATCTTCTGTTTTTTCCTCAACCGTATCTAAAACTGAGCTAGTTGGTGTTAGTTCTGCTCTTGAGATAATTGTAAGCGCTAAGCTACAAATAATAAATAAAGTTGCAACAATTGCAGTGGCTTTAGTCATGAAACTACCAGCTGATCTTGATAACATAAAGTTTTCTTGTGAAACACCAATACCTAATGCACCACCTTCAGATTTTTGTATTAAAACTAGTAATACCAAAATAACCGCAAGTATAATGTTAATTACTAATAATATAGTTTCCATGGCGATCTAATTAATGGTTTTTTTAATTATATCAATAAATTTCTTTGGATCTTGAGAGGCCCCACCTACCAAAAAACCATCAATGGTATTAATATTTTTCAATTGATTGATGTTGTCACTATTTACAGAGCCTCCATACAAAATTTTAGAAGGTTTTTTACCTAATTTTTTTTTAATAAATGAAATTGATTTTATCAAGTCTTTTGGCTTTGGAATTAATCCGGTACCAATCGACCAGACTGGTTCGTAAGCAATTATTATATTTGATTTGTTTCGAATTGATTTTAAACCCATTTTAATTTGCTTACTTAACACTTGATTTGTTTTTTTGTTTCTTTTCTCTTTTAACGTTTCGCCAATACAATAAATAATTTTTAGTCCAGATTTTAACGAATTTATAATTTTAGAGTTAATTTTTTGGTTATCTTCACCTGTCTGTCTATTCTCAGAGTGACCCAATATAACATAACGCGCTCCAACATTTTTTAACATTTTAGAATTTATCTGACCAGTAAACGCACCGTAATGATCGCTCTCGTGAGAATTTTGAGCACCAACTTCAATTTTTGTATTTTTAAGTTTATTGGATAAAGAATTAATAAGAGTGCTGGGTGGACAATAAATTAACTTTAATTTTTTATGTTTTATACTTTTATAAAATTTAATAACTTTATTCAGCGAATTAAGTGCTTTTAAATCACCATACATTTTCCAATTAGCTACAAAATACAGATATTTATTTGTCATAATTGAATTTTTAATCTATAGATTTGTTTTTTACAGATCAATATATTATTGGCTTTATGTTAGAAACTTTAAAAAATTTTGGTGGAAAAAAATTAGGTGGGTTAATCCTAATCATAGTAATTATTATTGCATTTGGTTTTGGTGGATTTGGTGGTGGCTTCAGTACAAATAATCAAAACAATATAGCCAAAATAAATAAAACAAATGTAACCACCCAAGATTTTATGGACTATGTGAACCAAAGTGGCATATCACTTGATGCTATAAGGACCAATTTGGATAATAATATAATTGAAGAATTATTGTCAGGTTTAATTTCAACTACATTAATTGATTTAGAGATAAAAGACTTCGCACTTTCAATCAGCGAGAGAACAATACTTAAAACAATTAAAGACAACAAAAATTTCCAAGATGAAAATGGTATTTTTCAAAGAGTAAAATATGAAAAATTTTTACTATCAAGCAATTTATCAGCGCCAATGTTTGAATTGAAATTAAAAAATAGAGAATTACAAAAACACCTATTCGACATTATTGGTGCTGGAACAATAACACCTAATTTTTTGATTGAAAAAAAATATGAAGAAAATAACAAAACATTAAGTCTTGAGTACTTTAATATGGAAGGACTTTATAAGAATAAGGATGAATATACAGATGAAGATCTATTGGTATTTATTAAAGAGAACGAAGATCAACTAAAAAGAGAATATATAGATTTTAAATATGTAGTTTTAAATCCAAAAAATTTAATTGGAGTTGAAGAATTTAATCAAGAATTTTTTGATGAGATTGATAAAATTGAAAATCAAATTTCAGAGGGAGCTGATTTTGGCACTATTTTAGAGAGTTTAAAGGTCAACGTTAACGAAATAATTGAATTCGCTCCAAGCTCAGAGGCTCAAACAAGTGAAAATTTAATCTATCAAAACAAATCATCAAAACTAAACTTAATTGAAGATGGGGATAATTTCTTATTGTATAACGTTGATAAAGAATACAGTAAAAGTCCAAATTTAAATGATGACAAAACTAAAAGTGAATTAGCAGAGTTAATTTACCAAAAAGGTAAATTTGATTTTAATAGAAAAATCCTAGAAGAAATTCAAAGTAAAGAATTCAATAACAGTAAATTTGAAGATTTAGGAAATAACGATTTACTAAATTTAGAAGTTAAAACAATCAATGATGATACGACATTTGACGTTAATTCAATTAAAATGCTCTATACCTTGCCTGTAAATTCTTTCACATTGGTTAATGATAAAGATAATAACATTTTTTTAGTAAAAATTTCAGATTCTAAGAAAAATTTTTTCAATAAATCTGATGAAGATTATGTTCAATTTATTAAGAATCAAAATACTGATAATCGAAAAAGTATTTTGCAATCCTATGATCAATTATTAAACAACAAATACCAAGTCAAAGTTAACCAAAAATCTGTTGATAGAGTAAAAAATTATTTCAAATGATCATTAATCGAAGCTTCAAGGACTTCAAGTTTCGACATAGAAGCAAAAAAAATCAAATTATATACACGTCAAAAAAAGTTAAGAATGACGAAGAGATATTAAATTTAATTGATAATTTTTTAGAAGAAAAAAATAGTTTTATATTTGAGTCTGTTGAAAAAGGTAAAATTAAAGGAAGATATACAATATTTGGAAAAAACCCTGATAAAATTTGGGAATTTAACAATCAAAGCTCTTATCTAATTAAAAATAACAAAAAAATAAAACTAAAGGATAAACCAGATCAATTAATAGAAAAAATAATTGAGGAGTTTAAATTTGAAACACCAAAGAATTTGCCTAAGATATGCTCATTAATTTCTGGATATTTTTCTTACGACTCTATTAGATATATAGAAAAAATTCCAAACAATTGCAAAAATGATTTAAATATACCAGACGTTAGACTTCTTCGTCCTAGAACATTAGTTATTCATGATAATTTAAAAAAAGAAATATTTTATATAAGTAATATTTTTGAAGACGAAAGAATTAAGAACTATCAAAGTAAATTTAATGAGATTAAATCTGATCTTTTTAAATTATTAATTCAATCCTCTATTAAAAATTTAAATAAACCAATCAAAGAAAACACAAAGGACATTAAAGTTAAATCCAACACTTCTAAAAGTAAATTTTTAAAAATGGTCAATACGGCCAAAAAATACATTAAACTTGGTGATATTTTTCAAGTGGTATTAAGTCAAAGATTTGAGGCTAAATTATCAAAAAAGCCAATAGATATTTATAAAAAGTTAAGAGTAACTAATCCCTCTCCTTTTATGTTCTTCTTTAATTTTAATGATTTTCAAATAATAGGTGCTAGTCCTGAAATATTAGTAAGGTTAAGAGATAATAAAATTACTGTAAGACCAATTGCAGGAACAAGGCCGAGAGGTAAAACATTAAAAGAAGATCTTTATTACGAAAAAGATTTATTAAAAGATAAAAAAGAACTCTCTGAACATTTAATGCTTTTAGATTTAGGTAGAAATGATGCTGGTAAGGTATCCAAGATAAATTCTGTTAAAGTGACAGAAAGCTTCATTATAGAGAGGTATTCACATGTTATGCATATAGTATCTAACGTGATTGGTGATTATAATAAAAAGTTCTCAAAGTTTAAATCTTTGCTAGCTGGTTTTCCTGCTGGAACGGTCTCTGGTGCCCCAAAAATAAGAGCTATGGAAATCATTGATGAGCTAGAAACAACAAGAAGAAAAGTTTATGCGGGTGGTATAGGTTATTTTTCTGCAAACGGTGAATTTGATACTTGTATTGCCTTGAGAACAGCTGTCGCCAAAAATAAAAAATTCTATGTACAAGCTGGTGCAGGAATTGTTGCTGATAGCAAACCTATAAACGAATATGAGGAGACGGTTAATAAAGCTAAAGCTTTAATAAACGCATTAAGATAATGAAAATATTATTAATCGATAATTATGATAGTTTTACATTTAATCTTTATCATTACATATCTTCACTAGGCATTAAAGTAGATGTTGTTAGAAATGACAAAATCACAGCTAATGATATTAAAAAAAATAAGTATAATAGAATTGTCATATCTCCAGGACCAGGTAATCCAAATCAATCAGGAAATTGTATAAATATTTTAAAATCTTTACATAAAGAAATACCTTTTTTAGGAGTATGTCTGGGTCATCAAATTATTGGACAAGTATTTGGATCAAAGATTATTCAAGCTAAAAAACTTATGCATGGAAAAATAAGTAAAATTAAATCCAAAAAAATTGGTATTTTAAAAAATCTTCCAAAAACTTTTGAGGCAACTCGATATCACAGTCTTATAATTGATAAGAAAACTTTATCTGACAATTTAAAAATAACAGCAGAAACTGAAGAAGGCTTGATTATGGGCGTGCAACATAAAGTATATAATATTCATGGTGTACAATTTCACCCAGAAAGTATTAAAACTAAATTAGGAATGAAAATATTAAAAAATTTTGTAAATTATTAATCAAATGGAACAAATTTTAGAAAAATTAAGAAACAAAAATGATCTTTCTTTTGAGGAAAGTAAATCTGCCTTTGAATTACTTATGACTGGTCAGGCAAATGAAGATCAAATTTATGACTTTTTAACCTTATTATCAGATAAAGGTGAAGTGTCAGATGAAATTGCTGGAGGTGTTTATGTGCTAAGAGAAAAGTCAAAAAGGGTAAAAGTCACAGACTGTGTTGATACCTGCGGAACTGGAGGGGATGGCATGAATACTCTAAATATTTCAACCGCCTCTGCTTTACTTTTAGCTAGTATGGGAACTAAGGTTGCTAAACACGGTAATAAAGCAGTTTCTTCTAAGTGTGGTTCAGGAGATGTTCTTGAGGCTCTTAATATCAAAATAGATCTTGAACCAAGTGATATAGAAAAAGAGATCAATGATAACAACTTTGGTTTTATGTTTGCTCCAAACTACCATAGTGCAATGAGATTTGTTGGACCAGTAAGAAAAAAAATAGGCAAAAGAACAATATTTAATATGATCGGCCCATTAAGCAGCCCTGCTTTAGTTGAAAGACAAGTAGTTGGAGTATTTGATAAAAAATTACTCAAAATTTTTGCTGAAGGACTTAAAAATTTAAATATTAAATTTGCATGGATTGTAAATAGTGAAGACGGTTTGGATGAAATATCACCTTATGCTAAAACGAACGTAATACAATTAAAGAATGGAGAGATATCAGAGATTATAATTGATCCTCAATTATTAAATATTAATGCTGAGAAATTTGATAATTTAGTTGGTAATGATGCAAGCTATAATGCAAGTAAAATGATTGAAATTTTTAAAGGAAAAGACAATGATTTTTCAAAAGCAGTTTGTTTAAATGCCGCTGCAGGTTTAATTGTAAATGAAAAATATTCAGAATTTTCTAAAGCTTATAATTATGCTAGAGAATTTATTTTGTCAGGAAAACCATACTTTCATTTAGAAAAAATACAAAATGCCTAATAATATTCTTGAGGAAATAATAAAAAAAAAAATTGAAAAAATAGATATTTTAAAAAAATCAACTAGCCTAAATTCTTTAACTGATATTATCGATAAAAATAATTCTTTCATTGATTTTAAAGAAAAAATCCAATCTAATTTATCAAATAATAAAACTTCAATTATTGCCGAAATTAAAAAAGCTAGCCCTTCAGCAGGCATAATTATTGAAAATTACAATCCAGTAGAAATTGCCGATATATACAATTCTAATAATGTAACCTGTTTGTCCGTTCTTACTGAAGAGGATTATTTTTTAGGAAACCTAATTCATATCAGTAAAATAAAAGAAAAAATAAACTTGCCAATTTTATGTAAAGATTTCTTCATAGATAAATTCCAAATACCCTTGGCTAAAAGTTATGGAGCAGATGCAATTTTAATTATTTTAGCTGGTGTATCAGATAATCTAGCCAACGATTTATATGAAGAGGCTCTAAAATATAAAATGTCAGTAATCGTAGAAGTTCATACCGTTGATGAAGCTAAAAAAGCACTAAACTTCAAAGAGGCTTTGATTGGAATAAACAATAGGAATTTAAAAACTCTTAAAACAGACATTAATACAACCTATGATATTCATAATGTGTTAATTAATCATGATGGACCTTTGATTTCTGAGAGTGGTATTAAAACTAAAGAAGAACTTTTAGATCTAAAAGACAAAACATCTATTAACACTTTTTTAATTGGTGAATCACTTTTAAAGAATTTGGACAAAAATTCTATTTTTTCAGTTTTATAGTCAATTTAACCCTTATTTTATTGGTTTTTTTAATGTTGTTTAATTAGAAGAACTTTTATAGAACATTGTTTGTACGATATTTGTTCTTATGCTTACAAAAAAACAAAAAAACTTACTTTTATTTATCAACAAGAAGTTGAGAAGCTCAGGTGTATCTCCTTCATATGAAGAGATGAAACAATCTCTAAATTTAAAATCTAAGTCGGGAATACACAGATTGATAAGTGCTTTAGAAGAACGTGGTTTTATAAAGAGACTAGCTCACAAAGCTAGAGCCCTAGAAGTGATAAAGCTTCCTGAAACAGCCTCTGCAAACGATATTTATAATAATTTTTCACCTAGCGTTATAAAAGGTGGTTTAGATGAAGAGCTAGTTAATTCTGACGAGGTAGAGGTACCAGTTCTTGGTAAAATTGCAGCTGGAACTCCAGTTGAAGCAATACAAAATGAAGTTGCTAGAATACCTTTGCCAAACAATTTAGAAAAAAATGGAGATTACTTTGGTTTAAAAGTTCAAGGTGATTCTATGATAGAAGCTGGTATTCATGAAGGTGATACAGTAATTATCAGAAGAACAGATACTGCAGACAATGGAAAGATTGTAGTTGCTTTGATTGATGAACATGAGGCAATGCTTAAAAGAATTCGTAAAAAAGGTAAAGTTGTCGCTTTAGAAAGTGCAAATAGAAACTACGAAACTAAAATTTTTGGACCAGATAGAGTTAAAGTTCAGGGTGTTTTAGTATCTTTATATAGAAACTTCTAAAAAAATAGTCTAAAAATCATTGATGTCAAAAGTAGCAACTCGTTTTGCTCCCTCACCTACTGGAGCTCTTCATATTGGAGGTGTAAGAACAGCTTTATTCAATTGGCTTTATTCAAAAAATCAAAAAGGAACTTTTCATCTAAGAATTGAAGATACTGATAAGGAAAGATCTAAAGATGAGTATAAAGTTCAGATTATAAATTCTTTAAAGTGGATTGGAATAGAACATGATGGAGATGAATATATTCAATCAACAAAAATTGATGATCATATCCAAATAGCAAATGAATTATTGAAAAATGGTAACGCTTATAAATGTTATTGTTCTAGTGAAGAAATTGAAGAACAAAAAAAAAGAGCTAGACAAAAAAAATTACCTTATATTTATAATAGAAAATGGAGAGATGCAGATGAAAAAGATATTCCTCAAGATATTAAACCAGTAATTAGATTTAAGAGTAAAATTGAGGGAAAATCTATCCTAAAAGACCTGGTGCAGGGTGATGTTGAGATTGAGAACAATACTATAGAGGATTTTATTATATTAAGAAATGATGGAACTCCAACTTATAACCTTTC
>OCOW01000016.1_pt1 | contig 14965 bp, 19 predicted proteins | sample 1535251 | NCBI WGS metagenome assembly OCOW01 (sample SAMEA3275632, study PRJEB22092) | marine metagenome | biome: ENVO:marine biome; feature: ENVO:water; material: Sterivex cartridges | collected 2014-06-21T08:30:05+00 | depth 0 m | reverse complement strand
TCTTCTAGAAATATATAAACCACTGAGCACAATAATAAACAAACCTAAATAAGTCCAATTATCAGGTAACTCATGAAAGAAATAGTAACTAATCAGTATATTTGTAATAATCTCTGTATAGCCTAAAGGAGCTAATTTAGATGCATCAGCATATTTGAGGGATAATATAAGGAAAAGATGCGCTACAGAGGCTATAAGGCCTATTAATGCCATTAAAATCCACTGATTTGAAGTGGGATTAACCCAAACAGAGGGCATAAATAGGCTTATTATGATAGTTCCTATCAAACCTGACAATAAAAGTGTTAATAGTGGATTATCAGAGGTGCTCAATTTCCTAGTAATTATAAGATAAAACCCGTAGCAAATTCCATTACCTAAAGCAGCCATAGTAGCCAAGTTAAGCTCAATAAAACCAGGTCTTATTACAATTAATGTTCCTATAAATCCTAAAGACACAGCGGTCCACCTTTTCACCCCTACTTTCTCATTTAAAAAAAATGGAGATAAGGCTGTAACACAAATTGGAGCAACAAAAGCTAAGGTTAAAGCTTTCGGAAGAGAAATTTCTGAAATTGCATAAAAGAATAAATAAGTAGAAAAAACAAAAATTAGTCCTCTGATTAATTGAAGTGCTGGTTTTTTTGTCCAAACTAAGGAATGCCTATAAAAAATAAGCATTAAAGATAATGTAAAAACTACAGTAAAAAAATATCTAGCCCATGTAATTTGAAGAACATCCATCGATGAACTTAAATATTTAGCAAAAGCATCCATTACTGGAACAATCATCCAAGCAGATGCATTTAATATTATTGCCTTCATGAAAGAAGGATATCGTTTAATAGAAGTACTTTAAAGCAAAGAATACAACAATTGGTAACGTTATAAATGACATAATTGTTGAAACTACGATCATACTTGCAATACTATCAACAATTTTTTTAGGTGAATACATTGAACCAATTAAATAAGTCAAAACAGCACTTGGCATAGCACATTGTATTAGAAATACACCTGCTGCAAAACCAGATAAATTAAATATTTTTATAATACCCAGTCCAATTAAAGGGCCAATAAAAACTCTACATATTGAAGAAATAAATGCAGATTTAAATGAAAAAACTTTTAATCTCGTAAGAGCTATACCTAAAGACATTAATATTAAAAATATTGCTGTATAAGCAGTAATCATAGTTGTATTCACTAAAAAAACCGGAGTTTCAATTTCATAATATATAAAGATAATTGAAATTATTATTGCATAGACAGGTGGGCTTTGAAGTAAAAGCTTAAAACTAAATTTTTTGCTGGCCAAGAAAACATTGATTGTAAAATGAAAAAATATAACTAATGAAGAAATGGTCGCTGCAATACCTAAGCCTAAATTACCATAAGCAAATAAGCAAATTGGCAACCCCATATTACCTACGTTTGGTAAAACAAATGGAGGCAGTTCTCGTATTATTTCTTTTTTTAAAAAAACTAAAAAGATTACACCTACTAAAGCAAAGGCAAATATTGCAATTAATGAATACCAAAAATACTCAATAAACATTGAAAATGTGACACCAGTGGTAGTGATAGCGTAAAAAACCATTGCAGGGCTTCCAATATTAGCAGCAAAATTTGTGATAAAAGAAGTATCTAATTTGGGATTTTTTTTACCAATAAAGTAACCAATACCCACCATAAAAAAAACAGGAAATAAAACTTCAAAAAGTTTAAAATAAATATCCATTAACCAAGCACTCTAATAAGTGTTGGTGTTTTTAAAATATTTTTATTTTTTTTAAATATCGATAAACAATTCTTAGAATTTATCTCAGAAGTTTTGTGAGTTATAATTACTATTGTTGCTTTATTTGTTTTTTTATCAGGTGTTTGAATAAGTCTTTTCACAGATATTCTATACTTAGCTAAACGATTAGTAATTTGAGATAAAACTCCAGGTCGATCCCTCACTTCAAATCTTAAATATAGTGAATTTGTATAATTGTTTATATTATAAGATTTTAAAGCTTTTAATTGCGCAAAAGGAATTCCAAAAGGTTTTTTAATATTCCCTCTAAGTATAGACAATAAGTCGGAAAGTAGAGAAGATGAAGTAGGACCAGGACCCGCACCTTCACCTTGTAGAATAGTTTCACCAACTGGTTTACCTTCAAGAATTACTGCATTCATTACACCGTTAACATTACCAATATAAGATTTTTTATTAACTAAACATGGGTGAACTGTTTCAAAAAGTTGATTATTTTTTAATTCTGTTATGCCAAGAAGTTTTATTCTTAAATCTAATTGATTAGCAATTTTTATATCTTTTAATTCAATTTTTTCTATCCCCTCCATTAAACATTTGTGCTGTGAAATTTTACTATTAAATGCAAGTGCAGATAAAATTCTTACCTTTGCAAAAGCATCAAAACCATTTAAATCTAATTTAGGATTGCCTGGTTCAGCATAGCCTAATTTTTGTGCTTTAATAAGAACATCATTAAATTTTTGATTAGAATTTTCCATTTCAGATAAGATATAATTTGATGTTCCATTTAATATTCCATAAATCTTTGAGATCTTGTTTGTCGCTAATCCCTCCTTAATTGATCTTAAAATTGGGATCCCCCCTGCTACAGAAGCTTCAAACTCTAAGTTAACATTATTTTTTTCAGCTAATTTTGCTAGATAATTTCCATGTTTAGAAATTAAAGCTTTATTTGGTGTAATGACGTGAACTTTACTTTTTAAAGCTTTCTCTACAATCTTTTTAGATACACCGTCAGATAATCCTATTGCCTCAAATAAAATATCGACTTTATGTTTTTTAAGTATGTCAAAAGGATTAGTGTAAAAAATTCTCTTATTAATTTTAAATTTTCTTTTCTTTTTAATATTTTTTGCAGATATTGCGACTACATTAATTTTTGTTCCTGTTTTTATTTCAATACTTTTTTTTTTGTTATTTAGCTCATTAAGTAAATAAATACCAACTTGTCCTAAGCCAACTACAGCAATATTATATATTTTTTTCATTTACTAATATCAGGATAATTACTTTTTTTCGTATAGTCTTCTATATATATTTTATATTCTTCCAATGTCATACTGGTTATATCTTTTGATTTTTTTAGTATTTTTGAAAGTGTTTTTTTCTTGTCCTTCTTCTTGGTGGAGTCCTCAGTCCAATATTGAGAATCTTTATTTAAAGAACAATTATTAAGAAATAATAATAAAAATAAACAAAATATTAATCTCATATTAATCCAGTTGTTTCAGGATAGTTAAATTTATTATTTAGACTTTGAACTGCTTGCCCTGCTCCACCTTTTATTAAATTATCTATAGCTGAAAGTATTATAATTTTATTTTTAAATTTAGATTTACATACTGAAATTAGACAATTATTTGTATTAATAACATCATTTGTACTTATTAAAGTATCTGACTTAGAAATCTTAATGAATTTTTCTTTTTTATAGAACTTAGATAATAAACTTATGATCTTTGATTGATTTACATTTTTATTCAAATCTAAATAAATAGTACTTAAAATACCTCTAAACATTGGGGATAAATGAGGTGTAAAACTTACCTCAATTTTTTTCTTAGTAAATTTTTTTAACATCTGATCAATTTCTGAATTATGTCGATGATTACCAACACCATATGCTTTTAAAGACTCATATAAATTTTTATTTTTATATTTTTTATGAACACCTCTTCCTGCACCAGAATAACCAGATTTAGAGTCTATTATAATATTTTTAAAATTAATAAAATTTTTATTAAATAAAGGAATTAATGGTAAAAGAATGGACGTTGGATAACAGCCAGGGCTTGAAATAATATTATACTTTTTAAGTTCTTCTCTATTAATTTCAGGAAGTGAATAAATGCTTTTTTTTATAAGTTTAACAGCTCGATGATTCTGCTTATACCATTTTTTATATTCTGAAGCTTTTTCAAGTCTAAAATCTGCAGCTAAATCAATTAAAATATTTTTATTATTGAGATGTTTAGATATATCTTGAGCTTCACCATTTGGTAGAGCAGTAAAAATTACATCAACATCGTTTAATAAATCTTTATTAAATTTTTTGATTTTAGGTAATTTATATTTTGATAATGACTTATCATAAGAAACGATGCTTTTACCTACTGAAGAATTACCACATAGATATTTTATATTTATATGTTTGTGCTTAACTAATATCTTAATTAATTGAGTACCAATATATCCAGTTGATCCAGCGACTAACGCATTAAGCTTAGGCATTTTATACTATAACAGTTAAATATTAAAAAAAAATTATCTTTTAGAGAATTGAAAGCTTCTTCTAGCTTTTCTTCTACCAGGTTTTTTCCTCTCAACTGCTCGAGAGTCTCTAGTAGTAAGTTTTTCGGTTTTTAAAGTACCTTTTAAATTTTCATCAAATAAAACTAACGCTTTAGCTATACCATGTACCATAGCTCCTGCCTGACCAGTAGGTCCACCTCCCTTAACACTACATCTCACATCATAATCTGTAGATTGATTTATGATCTCAAATGGTCTTGTTATTTGCATTTTATGTGTTTCATCAGCAAAATAATCACTAAATAATTTTCCATTAACATAAATTTTACCAGAACCTTTTTTCAACCACACTTTAGCAATGGATGTTTTTCTTCTACCAGTTGCATATTTACTGTCTTTAAAATCTAATTTAAGTTTTGGAGTTTTAGAGATTGTTTGTGTATTTTCCATATTAATTTCGAGCTAAATTTTTATTATTTAATTGTTTTAATTCAATCACTGTTGGATTTTGAGCTGAATGCGGGTGTACATTGCCTGAGTAAATTTTTAATTTAGTTAATTGTTTTCGACCTAAAACACCACCAGGCAACATTCTCTTAACAGCAAGTTTTAAAGTTTCTCCAGGTTTTTTTTCATGGAGTTTTTCTGGCGTAGTAATTTTAATACCACCTGGATGACCAGTGTGTCTGTAATATTTTTTATCTTGAAATTTGTTTCCTGTAAATTTTGCTTGTTCAATATTTTTAACTACAACAAAATCACCATCATCCATGTGTGGAGTGTAGGTTGTTTTATTTTTTCCTCTTATAATATTTGAAACAACTGTAGCTAATCTTCCAACAACAGCATTAGTTGCATCAATTTCAAACCAAGATGATGTTATTTGATCTTTTTTAAGGAATTTTGTCATTGTGCGAGGATTAATACTATTATTAAAATCAATGTCAATTTTATATTTACCTTGAAAATAGCTCTTATTTTGATAAAAAGATTATGCCGATTTGATCCTATTGCGGGCTTTAAACTGCTAAAAAGGAATATTCTAAAATTATCGGTAGGCATTTGAACTATATTGTGCGCCTTACATTAAGTTAAAGCACTAAAAAAGGAGAAACTATGAGTACTAAAAGAAACAACCCTGAAACTATTGCAATCCATGGTGGGGATTACAGAAGTGATCCTGCAACAAATGCAGTTGCTGTACCTATATATAGAACTACGTCTTATGAGTTTAATAGCACTGAACATGCTGCTAATTTATTCTCATTAAAAGAATTTGGGAATATTTATACCCGAATAATGAATCCAACAAATGACGTATTAGAAAAAAGGATTGCTGCACTTGAAGGTGGTTTGTCTTGTGTAACGGTTTCATCAGGTCAAACAGCATCAACTTTTGCAGTATTAAATGTAGCTCAAGCAGGAGATAACATCGTAAGTTCCACTGATCTATATGGAGGAACTGTATCATTGTTTAATAACACGCTTAGTAAACTTGGAATAGAAATACGATATGCAGATCCAAGTGATCCTAAAAATTTTGAAAAACTAATTGATGATAATACTCGTGCCTTTTATGGTGAAACTCTACCTAACCCATATTTGAGAGTTTTCCCTATTAAAGAAGTATCTGATATTGGAAGAAAATATAATATTCCTCTAATAATGGATAATACTGCTGCCCCTGTTATTTGTAAGCCTATAGAGCATGGAGCTGCTGTAGTTATTCATTCATTAACAAAATATATCGGTGGACATGGAACTGCAATTGCTGGAAGTATTGTTGATAGTGGAAATTTCGATTGGACAGCTGATCCTAAAAGACAGCCATTATTCAATGAACCAGATGCAAGTTATAACAATGTAATATGGGGAAAAGCAGTACCTGAAATGACGGGAGCTAACGTTCCTTTTTCTGTACGGGCTAGAGTTTGTTTGTTAAGGGATCTTGGTTCAGCCTGTCCTCCAGATAATGCTTTTGCAATCATACAAGGACTTGAGACTGTTGCTTTGAGAATGAAACAGCATTGTGAAAATGCACAAAAGGTTGTTAATTTTTTGAAAAAACATAAAGAAGTAACCAAAGTAATTTATTCAACTGAACATGATAAACATATTTCAGATAGAGCGAAACAATACTTAAAAGGTGGAAACGGACCAATGGTTGGTATCGAGCTTAAGGGTGGAATTGATGCTGGTAAGAGATTTATTGAATCCTTAAAAATGTTTTATCATGTTGCTAATATTGGTGATGCTAGAAGTTTAGCTATACATCCAGCTAGTACAACTCACAGCCAATTGAATGAAAAAGAGCTAGCCGCATCTGGTGTAACTCAAAGTTATGTTAGACTATGCATAGGTATTGAGCATATTGATGATATTATTGAAGATTTAGATCAAGCTCTAAATAAATCGTCAAAGGGTAAGCTTAAAGCAGTTAGTTAATTCTAGTATTTATAAAGAAAAAATAAATAGAAGAAGTTACTAAAAAAATTGAACTTACTTGGTGTACGGCAGCAATATAAATTTGTGCACCAAGTATAATTGTAAAAATTCCTAAAATTATCTGCAAGATTATAAAAAATCCTAAAATATTAACTGATCTATATAATTTATTTATTTTATTTTTATAGACTTTAAAAAATATCAATACATAAAAAAAACCAATTACATATGCGAGGTTTCTGTGGATAAATTGTACTAATGAAGGATCACTAAAAGCAGAGAGTTTAAATAAATTTTCAATTTTATTATCATTTGGGAAATAGGTGCCTCCCATAAGTGGCCAAGAATTATAAATTTTGCCTGCATCCATTCCTGATACAAACGCACCAATCACAATTTGAGTTAAAATTAAAACCAAAAATATAAATGGAATTATTGAATTTATTCCATCTGAAATATATTTGTAATTTTGAAATTTTAAATAATTCCAAAAAATTAATGATAAAATCAAAAAAGCGATTAATAGATGAATAGATAATCTAAAGTGACTAACATCTACCCTATCAACTAAACCACTACTAACCATATACCAACCAATAAAGCCCTGAAAACAAATAAGAAAAAATATAAAATATAAATCTAATATTTTTGATATTTTCACTTTGAAGGAAAAATATATGAGTGGGATTAAATAGCACAAACCTATTAATCTCCCTAAAAATCTGTGTGCCCATTCCCACCAAAAAATCACTTTAAATTCTTGCAATGTCATGTTGAAATTCTGTAACTTAAATTCAGGTATTTCTTTGTATAAATTGAAATACAATATCCAATCGTTTTGGTTCAGAGGAGGAAGTAATCCAGAAAATAATTGCCATTCAGTTATTGAAAGACCAGAGTCAGTTAGTCTTGTTAAACCACCTACTACAATCATAATAGAAATTATAATAAACATTGCAATCAACCAAATGGACAATTGATTATTAATTTTTGGATTAACGGTGTACATAAGCGCTTAAATATAATATTTTTTTAATAATCCAAATATATAAATGTCGCCTTTAAAAAGAAAAAAATTAGGTAAAATTAGAATTGAATTAGATAAACTTGACAATTCACTTATTAAAATAATAAAAAAAAGAACAAATCTTGTAAAAAAGGTTCTGGAATTAAAAGATAAAAAAAACCAAATTATTGATCAAAAAAGAATAAATATTATTTTAAGAAATATTAAGAAAAAATCAGTCAAAAATAAAATAGATCCAAAAATTACAAATAGAATCTGGAAGAATATGATTTGGGCTTATATTGAGTATGAGAAAAGAAACTTTAAAAAAAAATAGTTATTTACTGTGTGGGGGTAATTTCTTCTCTACAAACATTTCATGTTTTCTTGTATCGGGATTATATTTTTTAGCTGAAAGTTTTACTTTAGCTTTTTCTCCACCAGCTGGTTTTTTTACATAATAAAAGAATGAACTGTCAGGCTTAGCTTCCGGAACTAATCTTACTTTTACATGTGTTTTTTTGGCCATATTATTTCAACTCTTTTATAATTTTAGAAATCTTAACTAATTTATTTTTTAAATTTTCAGCTTTTATAGATTTATCTGCAATTTCGTCAAGCTTTAAAGAAACTTCATTATTTAGCATCTTTTTTACACCATTAATTGTCATACCTTGGTCCTTTAAAAGGAACTTAACTTTCTTTAAAAGATTAATTGTTTTTTCATCATAATATCTTCTGTTTGAGTTTAATATTTTAGGCTTAATTTGCTTAAATTGTGTCTCCCAAAATCTAATTATATGGGTTGGAAGAATGCCTTTTTTATTCACTTGTAGTTTTAAAATTTTTGCTACTTCTCCAATAGTTTTATAAGCACTTTCTGACTTATCCATTTTCTTTAATATTGATAAATTCTTTAAATTCTTTTGACGGCTTAAATAAAACAACTTCTCTGCTTGATATTACTTTTGATTCTTTAGTTTTGGGGTTTCTTCCTATTCTTGATTTTTTCTGTCTTATAGAAAACGTACCAAATTTTGATAATTTTAATTTTTTTTCAGATTTAATATTTTTGACTATTGTTGATAAAAAATCATCAATTAAGTTTTCTGAAATTTGCTTAGAAAAACCAAGCTGCATATAAACCAAATTAACTAAGTCTTTTTTAGTTAAATTTATTCTCATTTTAAATATTGTGCTTGATCTTTTCTATCAAATTACCTTTTACAATTCTATGACAAACATCTAGTGAGTTTGAAAATCCTATATAATCAGTTCCACCATGACTTTTAACTACTGGTGAGTCTAGCCCAATAAAAATTGCACCATTATACAATCTGGGATCAAGTCTTTTCTTGAATTTTTTTAAATTTGATATGTTTAATAATGATGAAATTTTACCCATAATATTTCCAGTCATTGTTTTCTTTAATTCACTAGTAATAAAATTTGCAGTTCCTTCAGCAGTTTTTAATGCAATATTTCCTGTAAAGCCATCTGAAACAATCACATTTACTTCACCATCCATTAAATGATTACCTTCGATATATCCTGCAAAGTTATAATTAACAGAATGTTTTTCATTTAAAATCTGATATGTTTCTTTAATTGTTTCATTTCCTTTTAGTTCTTCAGATCCAATATTTAATAATGCTACATTAGGTTTTTCATCAGGATATAGTGAGGTGTATAAAGAAGCACCCATTATAGAAAAATCCATCAAATTTTTTGAACTACATTCAATATTTGCACCTAAATCTAATACCACACTCATCCCTTTTTTATTTGGCCAAAGTGCAGACAAAGCTGGTTTGTCAATATTTTCAATCATTTTTAAATTTAGTTTAGCAACCACTAATAAAGCCCCTGTGTTCCCAGCCGATATAACTATATCAGCTTGCTTTTCTTTAACACTCTGAATTGCAAGCCACATACTAGTTTCTTTACCCCTTTTTGCTCCTTCTAAAGGACTATCAGTGCTTTTGATCACTTTATCAGTATGAATAACTTCATAAAATTTACTATCAATTTTATTTTTAATTAATTTTGGGATTTGATTTTGGTCACCAAAAATCTTGTAAAAAACGTTTTTATTTGATTTATTATTTAGAATAATTCCATCAATAATTTTTTTAGGTGAACCATCACCTCCCATTGCATCAACTGCAATTTTAATCGAATCTGACATTTTATTGGAATATTATACTATTCTTTTGGGTCTAAAACTTGTCTTCCCTTATACATGCCAGTTTTTAAATCTAGATGATGAGATAATCTATATTCACCAGATTTTTTATCCTCGACTATGTTTTTAGTTGAATATTTCATGGTTTGGGCCCTTCTCATCCCAGTACGGGAAGGGGTTTGTTTTCGTTTTGGTACAGCCATAATTAGAGTTTACTTACACTTTTTAAATAAGAATTCAAAGTTTTTTTTGACAAATCATCATTAAAATTTTCAAAATAATCAAGTAAATATTCAATATTTCCAAAATCACTCAAAAAAATTGAAATTTTTTTTAATTTATCGTGTTTGGATAGGTCTTCCCAAAAATGAATCTCGGAAACCATTGAATGGAATAAATTTATATAATCTTTCATTTTTTTATTAATAGATTGATCACCATAACCAATTTCTCTAATACTCAATTCAAGTTGACGAAAATTAAAATCATAAATTTCTTGTAATACACTCTTATTTTCATCTTTTTTGTAATTTTTTAGAAAAAAAGAAAAATGGAGTAAAAATAAGGTTAATCGATCAGAAAAGTTATCTTCTCTATTTAAATTTTTATATAAATCTTTATTTCTAGTGTAATTTATTAAATTATTATAAAGATATAGATAATTTTGTTTCATGCATAAAACATTATATATAATTTTTTTTTCATTAATAGTTACAAATTGTTCTTTTAAGCCTGTAGTGAAACATCACGGTGTTCCTTTTCTAGAAAAAAAACAAGCCTCCTTAATAGTTAATAAAAGCAATAAAAATGACATCAAAAAAACCTTAGGATCACCATCAACTAAAAGTAAATTTGATAATGATATATGGATTTATATTGAAAGAAAACAAACTCAATCAAAATTAAAAAATCTGGGAAGAATGAAAATTTTTAAAAATGATGTTTTGGTATTAGAAATAGACAGTTATGGAATACTGAAAAAAAAAGAATTTTATAACAAAGAAGATATGGAAAATATAAAAGTTGTCGAAGCTACTACAGAGGCGGGCTTTAAAAAGAATTCTTTCATATACGATTTTATGTCTAGTATGAGACAAAAAATTAATGACCCTCTTGGAGTGAGGGCCAAAAAACGTAAAGAAATTAGCCAGCGATAACAGCTAACAATAACAATGCTACTATATTTGTAATTTTAATCATTGGATTAACAGCTGGTCCAGCAGTATCTTTATAAGGATCACCAACTGTATCTCCTGTCACTGCAGCTTTGTGAGCTTCAGATCCCTTTCCACCATGATTGCCATCTTCAATATATTTTTTAGCATTGTCCCATGCTCCACCACCTGCAGTCATTGAAACTGCAACAAACAAACCAGTAATAATTACACCCAATAACATTGCACCCACTGCAGCTAATGCTGCAACTTGTCCACCAATGGCCAGAATTATGAAATATAATACGACTGGTGAAAGTACTGGCAATAAAGAAGGGATAATCATTTCTTTAATTGCTGCCACCGTCAATAAATCTACTAATTTGGCATAGTCAGGTTTTTGTTTTCTTTTCATTATACCTGGGTATTTTTTGAATTGTCTCCTTACTTCAACAACTACAGCTCCACCTGCTCTACCAACAGCTTGCATTCCCATTGATCCAAATAAATAAGGTAACATTCCACCGATTAACAAACCAACAACAACATAAGGGTTTGATAAATCAAAAGTTACAACAATACCTTCAAGAGCTGAGCCAGCTTCTTTTGAGAAATGTTTAATATCTTCAGTATAAGCAGCGAATAAAACTAAGGCACCTAAACCAGCTGATCCAATTGCATAACCTTTTGTTACAGCTTTTGTTGTGTTACCAACAGCATCTAATGCGTCAGTAGTTTTTCTTACTTTTTTATCTAAATTTGACATTTCTGCTATACCACCTGCATTATCAGTAACAGGACCATAAGCATCTAATGCAACAACCATTCCTGCTAATGCAAGCATAGTTGTTACGGCTATAGCAATCCCAAATAAACCTGCGATTGCATTAGTAATAAGAATACCTGCAACAATAATTAGAGCTGGAATTGCCGTAGCTTCCATTGATACTGCTAAACCCTGAATTACATTTGTTCCGTGTCCAGTAGTTGAGGATAAAGCAACGGATTTAACTGGTCTATAATTAGTACCTGTATAATATTCAGTTATCCAAATTAATAATCCTGTAATAACTAAACCAACAACACCACAATAGTACAAGTTCAAACCATTAAAAGTTTTACCATTTACTGTATATTCATTTGCAAACCCTATTACATAATCTGTCACAGGCCATAAAATTACTAATGATGCTACTGCAGATACAATGAAACCTTTGTATAAAGCATTCATCACATTTTTATCTTTACCAAGTTTTACAAAAAAGGTGCCAAGAATTGAAGTTAGTATACATGCACCACCAATGCTTAAAGGATAAATCATCATGTTTAAATCTCCAACAAAAAAGATAGAAGATAAAACCATCGTAGCAACTATAGTCACTGCATAAGTTTCAAATAGATCAGCAGCCATTCCCGCACAATCACCCACATTGTCTCCAACGTTATCAGCAATAACTGCTGGGTTTCTTGGATCATCCTCCGGTATTCCAGCCTCAACTTTTCCAACTAAATCAGCACCTACGTCAGCACCTTTTGTGAAAATTCCACCACCTAATCTTGCAAAAATTGAAATTAAAGAAGCACCGAAACCTAGTGCAACAAGAGCATTAACAATTTCTCTTTCATCAACATTTAATTTTAATAATAGAAAGTAATAAACAGCTATTGACAATAATGCTAAACCAGCAACAAGCATACCTGTTACAGCACCTGATTTAAAAGCAACAGAAAGGCCTTGAGCTAAACCTTTTCTTGAAGCTTCAGCTGTTCTTACGTTAGCTTCAACAGATACCAACATACCAACATAACCAGCTATACCTGATAAAGCAGCACCAATTAAATATCCTACACCAACTAAAGGACTAAAAGCTATACTAACAATTACTAAAACAACAACACCAACAATTGCTATAGTTTTATATTGTCTTGCCAAATATGCTTTAGCACCAATCTGAATAGCAGATGCAATTTCCTGCATTTTAGCATTACCTGGGCTTGAGTTTAGAATGTTTTTTCCTGTGAAAAATCCATAAACAATAGACAATAAACCTGCAACTATTGTATATAATAAAATCGTTTCGACTGTAGAGCTCATGAAAACCTTAATGTTGTTGGTTGTTAAATTTTAAGTCCGCACAATACAAAAAAAGCTAAAAAAGACAATAATTAACTTTTAGAATTGATGAACATAACCTTTGTTTTTAAGCAGTATTTCCCTACCTTTTTCATCAATTATTACCGATCTTTTTTTATTAGAACAAATTTTGCCAATTTGAGAAATTTGAATCCCTAAATTTTTAGATGTTTGAGCTATGATTCTAGATTTATCTTTGCTTGCAGTAAACAAAATTTGATAATCATCACCGTTAGATACTAGATTAATTTTTTTCAACTTTTTTACTTTTAATATTTTTAATAGATTTTTTGAAATAGGTATATTTTTTTCATTTAAAGAAAATGATAAGTTTTGATTATTTATCATTTTACCCAAATCATCAATGAGACCATCAGATAAATCAATAGAAGTGTTTGCAATGTTTAATAATTTTTTAGTCAATTTTATTCGTATATCAGGGAGATAATATTTTTGAGCAAAATATTTTTTTAGTTCTTTAGAAACTTTAATTTTGTTTTTTAATATTTGTAGGCCCATAAAACTATCACCCAAATTACCTGTTACATAAATATCATCATTTACCAAAGCTTTATTTCTATAAATAATTTTTTTTGAATAACCTAGCGATGTGACAGTAAAACTAAGTTTATTAGAAAATGTAGTATCACCTCCACATAGAGAAATATTATATTTATTTTGTTCCTCACTTAAGGATTTTGAAATTAAAGATAAGTTCTTTTTTGAGAAAGTCATATTATTACCTGAGCCAGCTATAAAATAAAATTTTGGTAACACTCCTTTACAAATTAGATCTGAAATTGAAGATCTCAAAATTTTTTTAATAACTAAATCAGGGTATTTAAAGTCAATAAAATGATAACCTAAAATATATGTGTCAACTGAAATAGCTATGCCTTTTTTTTTATCAAAAAAAATATCATCATTTAAATTTAAAGCAGATTTATTTTTGTTTGAGATCTTTGAAAAATACTTTTTAATTAATTCAAATTCATGCATTTTTAGATCTCAATTTTTTTCCAACATTATCTAGTAAAGCATTTAGATATTTTGTCTGAGAATTTTCTAAAAAAAAATTAGATGAATTTAAATATTCTTTGATGATTATGTTTAGTGACAATTGTGGCTTGTACATAAATTCATAAGTTGCCGCTTTAAGAATAGTTTGAAAAACTTTATCAAGATTCTCAAATACAAAATCATCACCTAGTTTTGTATTTAATTCGTCTAATATTAGATCATTTCTCTCTATGGTCCCTGTTACTATATCTTTAATAAATTTTTTAAATCGGTGTTTCGGGAAATCTAAATTATCATCTTCATTATAAAATTTACCATATAATTTTTGAATAATTATAACTCTTGGATTATTTTTTGGATTGAAATGGGTTCTCATTTTTGAGCTAAAATAGAAATCACTGCTTTAGCAGCTTCAGCACCTTTTTGTTTTCTTGCTTTAGCTTGTTTCATATTCAGACATGTTATTATGCCGTTACCAATAGGCTTTTTGTTATTAACAGATAAATCCATAATTGCATTGGTTGATGCCTGAGAAATAAAATCAAAATGAGGTGTTTGTCCCTTGATAACACAACCGAGAGCTAAAAATGCATCATACTTTTTAATATTTTTTGAAATTGTAACAGGTATTTCAAATACACCTGGAACAGATATAATTTTAATTATATTTGATTTAGGAATTAAACTTAGGGCACTGCTCAGTAATCCTTTTGATATATCTTTA
>OCOW01000015.1_pt1 | contig 15064 bp, 14 predicted proteins | sample 1535251 | NCBI WGS metagenome assembly OCOW01 (sample SAMEA3275632, study PRJEB22092) | marine metagenome | biome: ENVO:marine biome; feature: ENVO:water; material: Sterivex cartridges | collected 2014-06-21T08:30:05+00 | depth 0 m | reverse complement strand
GCACAGGTCATCGAGACCGCAGATGCGGCGGCTCTGGCTGAGGTGGCGGGACTTGCCGTTGAGGTCAATATTGCGAATGCACCAGTTGTCGGGTTGACGGCTGGTCATGCTGGCGGCAATCCGCGCCTTGCTGCGCCGCTGACACAGATATGGTCAGCATCGATTGGTGGTGCTGGCAGCCGCTTGACCGATCTGGCGATGCCGGTTGTTGGCGATGGCCGCGTCTTTACCGTTGCCCCGAACGGGATGGTGAAGGCCTTTGCGATAGATAATGGCGCGGTGATCTGGACAAGCAACATCGAACAGATCGCGGATGATGCACTGCCGGGCATTGGTGGCGGCATGGCCGTGACGGCAGACGGGCTGGCGGTGCATGCCGGTGGTCGCCGTCTTGCGATGCTGAATCCGGCCGACGGGACAACGCTGTGGTCACTTGATCTCGATATTCCGCTACGTGGTGGTCCAACGCCGCTGGGTGACGACCGGCTGGCAGTAACGGACCTTGACGGCAACATGATTGTCTTTACCACGGCGGGTGGATATCTCCGGCGCACATTTCAATCCTGTCGTTACTTTAGCAATGTATTTTACCAACAAGATTAAAAAAAATTTAATTATCACTTATATCTCGGCTCAAATCTTAGGTTGCATGTTAGGAGTAATGTTAGCAAATTTTATGTTTGATTTTCCTTTGTTGCAGCTTTCAGAGAAGATGAGACCTGGAGTAAATATTTTTACAGCTGAGATCATTGCAACTTTTGGATTAATATTTGTGATATTTGGATCTTTAAAGAGCGGCAAACTTGCGGTCGCCTCATCAGTTGCTACTTTTATTACAGCAGGTTATTGGTTTACCTCTTCAACTTCATTTGCAAATCCAGCGGTAGCAATCGCAAGAACTTTTACAGACACATTTACTGGAATTAACTACTTAAATACACCTAGCTATATCATTGCTGAAATTATTGGCGGAATACTAGCTGTCTATTTAATTAGAAAAATTATTTTATAGTTGGAGGGTTAGCCCAAGGCAATGTTGATACCTTGGGCTAATTAATTAATAACACAATCGGGAGACTGATGAATAGTTAATAATATATAAATGCTAAAAAAATATTTAAATTAAGTTAAAGATTTATTAATTTTCAAGAATAAATGATATTAGAGTCGACATTCATCTCTCTTGCCAGATTTTTAAGTCTTTTAGTTACTTGTTTTGAGACTATATCACTATGATTGTTCGGTATTTTCAAAAAAATAGTCTTATTTCTTTTATAAATTTTAAATTCATCTAACAATAACGAAGACATGCTAGTAAGTGACTCTGCTAATCTTAAAGCAGATCCCACTTGCTTTGAGGATAAAATTTCGTTGTTATTTAATAAGGATAAAAACTGATAATTCGGATTATATTTTAAGCCACAATGTCTCCAAAAACTTGCTGATGCAACTTTTACTCTATCTCTATGTTCTAGTTTTAGTAATGGAGTATTCAACACTTCCATAAAAACTAACTCTGCTTTTTGAAAAGCTCCTAGGCCCCAATCCATTTTACTTAAGACACAAGCCAAGGTTAGTAATCTTCGATTAAAATATTCGTTGTCTTCAAATAATGGTGAAATAAAATTAAAATATTTCTCAAAACTCTTGCCATAGTCCCCTTTTTTAAAAGATATACCATCAGTTTTTAATTTGAAAATTTCATCCTCGCTCATTCCTTGGTTTATAATTGTATTCATATGCCCATCTCTTAGTCCACTGATTGAGCAAATAACTTTTGAGGGGCTTGCTGCTTCAATTATTTCGTTAAGTATTATAGAGCTAAAAGGTAAATAGGGAGTTCTAGATTTAGTAATATATTCCATTGATTTTAAAGATGATTTATTAAATTTTGAAATCCTATTTAAGTATTTAACTGCTTCATCTTTAGAGAGCTTGTATTGATGCAAAATATGTAATGGATATTTTTCTTTAAAGAGATGATATTTAAATAATGATCTCCAAGTCCCACCTACCAAATAAATATTTTTAAATTTCTTTTTAGAAAGCCATTTTTCATCTCTTAAAAGTTTTCTAACATATTTTCCCAAATTTCTTTTTTTTACAATAGGATTATTTTCAAGTCTTAATACTCCAAGAGGTAAAGAGGTTGTTTCGAAAATTTGATTTTTAGAAACTCTGGCAAGTTCTAAACTTCCACCTCCTAAATCTGCAACTAGTCCATCTACTTCATCAAATCCTATCATTACACCGTTTGCTGATGTTCTTGCTTCTTCCTCGCCAGATAATACTAGTGGTTTTTTATTAAATATTTTTTCAATTTCTCTTAAAAATTCACTTGCATCAGTAGCCTCTCTAAAAGCTGCTGTAGCAATAATTTCTAAATCTTGAACGTCTGAAATATCTAAAATTTCTTTAAATCTATTTAAAACTTTTAAAGAACTTTTAATTCCATCAGGGTTTAGTTTTTTAGATTTATCTAGATTTTTTCCAAGTTTGCAAACTGCTTTTTCATTAAAGACTGGAATTGGATAAATTTTAAAATTATCGTATATGAGCATTCTTACTGAATTTGATCCAAGATCTATTATGGCTTGCTTAGACTTTTTATTAGACTGAAGCTTAAAAAGATTTTTTAATTCTGGTTTCATTTTACTAATCTTAAATTTTGAGGTTTAGCTCTTAAAATTGACTTACCACGACCTGATAAACTTGGGTTCTTCATGAAATAGGAATGTGCGGAAAAGCCTTTTTCTTGTTCTTTATGATAGTTTCCTAAGCTATCTAAATACCATGTTTCTGATTTATCTTTAAAGTTGGCTAACATAATTTGATCTAAAATTTGCTCATGCACGGTATTGTTTTCTATCGGAATTATAATTTCAATTCTTCTATCTAAATTTCTAGGCATTAAATCTGCAGATGAAATATATACCTGATTCTCTCGAGAAGGCATAGAACTACCATTTGCAAAACAATAAATTCTTGAGTGTTCTAAAAATCTGCCAATAAGGCTTTTTACTTTTATATTTTCAGATTGACCTTTAATTCCAGGTCTTAAGCAACATACTCCTCTTACTGATAAATTTATTTTTACTCCTGCGTTTGAAGCTTCATAAAATTTCTTAATAATTCCAGGGTCTACAAGAGAATTCATTTTTGCCCATATTTCTGCAGGTTTTCCTTTACTTGCATTTACAATTTCATTTTCAATTTTTTCTTCAAAAAAATTCCTACTATTTAATGGAGACATAAAAATTTTATTCAATTTTTTGGGTTTTGCATAACCAGTTACATAATTGAAAAATTTTTCAACATCTTTGGCCAAGTCTTGATTAGAGCTAAACAGTGATAAGTCAGTATAAATTTTTGCGTTAATTGGATGATAGTTTCCTGTACCTAAGTGAACATAGCTTCGCGTTTTTGCTCCTTCTTTTCTTAAAACTAAACTTGCCTTTGCATGCGTTTTGTATTTTGCGAATCCGTAAACAATTTGAACGCCAGCTTTCTCTAGTTTCCTAGATAATTCAATGTTAGCTTCCTCATCAAATCGAGCTTTTATTTCTATTACGGCTGTAACAACTTTTCCGTTTTCTGCTGCTCTACTTAGTGCTTTTACGATAGGAGAATCAGGTGTGGTTCGATACAAAGTTTGTTTGATACCGATAACTTTGGGATCTTTTGCTGCAGCTTCTAAAAATTGAATTACTACATCAAAAGTTTCAAAAGGGTGGTGTACAACAAAATCTTTACTTCTTATAGCTGAAAAAAATTTATCATCAAATTCCTTCAATCTTTCAACTTCTCTGGGATTGAACTTTTTAAATCTCAGCTTTGGATCTTTCTTTTTACAAATTTCATCTATATCTTGTATTCCAACTAATCCTTCAACTTCATAAATATGATCTTCATTCATTTTAAATTTTTTTGAAATGAAATTTAAAAGGCTTTTATTTGAATTAGTAAGTACCTCAAGTTTAACTACGTTTCCCCTTCTTCTTTTCTTTATTGCTTTTTCAAAATATCTAACAAGATCAGCAGCTTCATCATCTATTTCAATTTCACTGTCTCTAATTATTTTAAACTGCAAACTTGCCTCGATATTATGGTCTGGAAATATTTCATTTGCAAATTTACAAATTACGTCATCAATTGTGACAAATTCATTTATTGTTTCAGAATTATTTAGCGATATAAATTTTGGAAGTGCTCTTGGTATAACTATAATTGCGTTTAGTTCTCTTTTTTTTTTAATTCTGCTCATTCTTAATAAGATTGCTTGGCCTTTATTTGGTATAAAAGGAAAGGGATGTGATGGGTCAATGGCAGTAGGTGTTATTATAGGATAAATTGTTTCCTGAAAATATTCTCTTAGATACATAAGATCCTTCTTATTTAGTTCTGATATTTTCCGAATGAAAATTTTTTCTCTCGATAGCTCTTTTTTCAACTCTAGAAACGCTTCGTTTTGCTTCTTTAATAGATCTTTAGTTTTTAATACGACCCTATTTAATTGATCCTCTGCAGTTAATCCATCTGCGCTTAATTCTTCAAAACCATCTTTAATTTGATTAAAAAGTCCAGCGACTCTTACCATAAAAAATTCATCTAAATTAGTACCTGCGATTGATAAAAATTTTACTCTTTCAAATAAAGGATTTGTTTTATCTTTTGACTCTTCTAAAACACGATCATTAAACTGAAGCCAAGATAATTCTCTGTTTATGAGTTGATTGCTAATATTAGCGTTTTCTGAAAATGATGCTTTCGACATATATAAATGTTAAATTAAAAATATGTTTAAATTATATGCGATGAGACATGCTAAATCTAGTTGGGATTTTCCAGATTTAGATGATCATGACAGGCCATTGAATAAAAGGGGGGTAAATTCAGCCAAATTAATTTGTGAATTTTTTATTAAAAAGAAATTAAAAATTGATTTAGTTTATTGCTCATCCTCTAAAAGGACAATTCAAACATTAAATATATTGTCAGAAAAAATCAGTTTTAAAAAAATTATCAAAAAAAAAGCGCTTTATCATGCTAGTGAGGATGAAATTATTCATATCTTAAAACAAACAGGTGATAATTATAAAACTTTACTTTTAATCAATCATGAACCTTCAATGAGTGAACTAATAAATCGAATTTGTCTTAAAGAAAATTCTGACCAATTTGAAAATTTAAAAAGAAAATTTCCTACTGCAGCCGTTGCTGAAGTAAACTTTAATTTCAATGATTGGGAGAAGTTATCAAAAGTTAAAGGAAAATTAATATCATTTATAAAGCCAAAAGATCTTCAAACATCTAAGGAATAACCGGCAGATCTTACTGTTCTGATAAGATCTTTCTTGCCATCAATATTTATTGCTTTTCTTAGTCTTCTAATATGAACATCTATAGTTCTGGACTCCACATAAATATCATCTCCCCATACAGAATTTAAAAGTTGCTCACGCGAATATACTCTTTTTGGACTCTTTATTAAAAAATCAATTAGTTTAAATTCTGTAGGACCAACTATAACTTGCTTATCTGCTCTATAAACTCTTCGTTGAACTCTATCTACTTTTAGATCCTCAAATACTACAACATCAGCGGCAACACTTGGTTTAGATCTCTTTAGTAAAGCGTTAACTCTTGCAATAAGTTCTTTTTGGCTGAATGGCTTAGTTACGTAGTCATCAGCTCCTGTTTCAAATCCTTTTAGTTTGTCTTCTTCTTCACCTTTGGCTGTTAACATAATGATTGGGATATTTTTGTGAAGATTGCTTCTTTTCAAATTTTTACAGACTTCAACACCTGAGATATCTGGCAACATCCAATCTAATAAAATTAAATCAGGATTTTTCTCCTTTATATTTCTAATAGCTTCTTCTCCATTGACTGCATAATCAACTTTGTGACCCTCTTTTTCTAAATTGTATTTAAGCAAAGTTACGATGGGCATTTCATCTTCAACTATGAATAAATTTGCCCTCATTATCCCTTTGGTCGGTCTCCCTCTAAATAATCTCCTGTAATCAGAAAATAAACTTGCTCTGCAATATTAGTTGCATGATCTCCAATCCTCTCTATATTTTTAAGCATGAAAAGTAGTTGGGTTACTTTTTGTATATCGTTTTGATTTTTTTCTAAATGCTTTACTGCAGCTTCCATATTAGCATTAGTCATTTGATCTATTTCTTCATCAGAGTTCCAAACATTTTCTGCTGTATCTTTTGCTCTATGTAAATACGAATTTAAAACTGAATTGACTTGTTTTGATGCTTTTAGGCCAGCTATTTCGAAATTTTTAGCTATATCATCAGGTAAAACATTTCCAATTTTAGTTAATCGTTTTGAGATGTTTTTTGATAAATCACCAATTCTCTCTAGGTCTGAAGAAACTTTTAAAGCAACAACTGTTTCTCTTAAATCTATTGCCATAGGTTGTCTTAAGGCAATCAAATTTACAACTTGCTCTTCAATATTTATTTCATACTTATCAGTCAATTCGTCATCTTTGATAGATTTTTCTGCTAAGCTAAAGTCTTTTTTAACTAAAGATTGAATGGCGTTTTCTAGCTGTTTCTCAACACCTGTTCCCATTTTCACTATTGTATCTTTTAATAACTGAAGTTGCCCTTCGTACGATTTTACAATGTGCGGCTTTTCACTCATTAACCAAACCTTCCTGTAATGTAATCCTGAGTTTGTTGGTTGTCAGGATTTTTAAATATTTTTTCTGTTGATCCAAATTCTATAAGTTTTCCCAAATGAAAGAAACCTGTTTTTTGAGATACCCTAGCTGCTTGTGACATTGAGTGGGTAACTATTACAATTGTGACCTCTTTTTTAAGATCATCTATAAGTTCTTCAATTTGAGCTGTTGCTATTGGGTCAAGCGCTGAACATGGTTCATCCATAAGAATCACTTCTGGGCTTACGGATATAGCTCTAGCAATACATAGTCGTTGCTGTTGACCTCCTGATAAACCAATTCCGATTTCATCAAGTCTATCTTTAACTTCGTTCCACAGGGCAGCTTTTTTCAAACTTGTTTCAACTATTTGATCCATTTCTTCTTTGCTCTGTGCAATACCGTGAATAGTAGGCCCATAAGCTACATTTTCATAAATTGTTTTAGGGAACGGATTGGGTTTTTGAAAAACCATACCAACGTTTTCCCTAAGTCTCACAACATCTAATTTTCTTGAGTTGAGTTCTAGCTCATCCATTTTAATACTACCTTCAACTCTACAAATATCTATAACATCGTTCATTCTGTTCAAGCATCTTAAGAAAGTAGACTTTCCACATCCAGATGGTCCAATTAAAGCTGTAACCTCTTTTTCTGCTATATTTATAGAGACATCAAATAATGCCTGTTTAGATCCGTAATATACATTTACATTTTCCGCTTTTATTTTACTCATTTAACTCCATTTCTTTTCAAATTTGTGTCTAACTATTTGAGCTGCCAAGTTCATTAAAATTAAAAAAGCTAGAAGTACCATAATACATGCAGATACTTTTTCAACGAAACCCCTCTCAGCGCTTTCTGACCATATATATATCTGTACTGGTAAACTTGCAGCAGGATCAACTGGCGTGCCAGGAATTGTATTAACAAAAGCAACCATTCCTATTAAAATTAAAGGAGCTGTTTCTCCTAAAGCTTGAGCCAAGCCAATTATCGTTCCAGATAAGGTTCCAGGCATTGATAGTGGAACAGTATGATGCATGGTCGTTTGCATATTACTTGCACCCATCGCTAAAGCAGCTTCTCTTATACTTGGTGGTACAGCTTTTAATGATGCTCTTGCAGCAATAATTATTGTTGGTAGTGTCATAAGTGACAGAGCAATTCCTCCGACAAGTGGTGTCGACCTTGGTAAATTAAAAACTGCTAATAAAACACCAAGACCTAGCAAACCAAATACTATCGATGGAACAGCTGCCAAATTGTTAATGTTTACTTCTATAAAATCTGTAAATTTATTTTTTGGTGCAAATTCCTCGAGATAAATTGCAGCTAACACTGCAATAGGAAATGAAAACGCTAAACATACTAATATACTAAAAACTGTTCCCATAAACGAGCTAGCTATACCTGCTAGTTCAGCCTCTCTTGAGTCGGGATTTGTAAAGAAACTAATGTTAAACTCTGATAAAATATCTCCTCTCTCATTAAGCATATCGTAAATCTGCAGCTGATAATCATTTACTCTTCTATTCTCTTCAGGGATATCTCTTGGATAATTTCCCTTATGAACTTGATCAACATCATCAGAAGCTGTTAATTTTATGGGTACTATTTTACCTAGAAAGTCTGGATTTTTTAAAAGTAGATCTTTTACTTCTGTCTCATATTTATACGAAACCATTTGAATCAATTGACGATCCTCTTCTTCAGGAAGTCCAGGATCTAATGAGGTCATAGCTTTGTAAGCAACATCATAATAGTCTGCATTTTCTAAATCATCTTTTGATGGGCTTTCTGCATCGATTAAAAGTAATTCTTTATCATAATGAACTTCTGTTACTATCCAAGTTTTTTGGAAAGCTGAGTAACCTTTTGAAAATATCTGAAACATAAAAACTGCTAAAAAGGTTAAAGCTAATCCTATAGCTATTTTGCCATACCATTGAAATCTTCTTTCAGCATTATATCTTTTTTTTAATAAATTTTTCTTATAATTATTCATATTTTTCCCTATATCTTTTAACAACTGAAAGAGCGATTACATTTAAGAATAAAGTTACTATAAATAAAGATATTCCTAAGGCAAAAGCTGATTGAGTTTTTGGATCTCCAAATTGTTGATCTCCAATTAAAATTACTACAATTTGCGCTGTAATGGTTGAAGTTGAATCAAGAGGATTCATTGTAAGATTAGCCGCTAGTCCTGAGGCCATTACAACAATCATTGTTTCTCCCACCGCTCTCGATACTGCTAAAAGTATCGAACCTACAATACCAGGTAAGGCTGCTGGAAAAATTACTTTTTTTACAGTTTCAGATTTTGTTGCGCCCATTGCGTAACTTCCATCTCTTAAATTTTGGGGTACTGCTGTTATAACGTCATCGCTTAAACTTGAAATAAAAGGAATTATCATTACTCCCATAACTGCTCCTGCAGCTAAAGCGCTCTCCGATGAAACTTCTAAACCCATAGCGTTACCTATTTCTTTAACAAAAGGACCGACGGTTAAAGCTGCAAAAAAACCGTATACCACTGTTGGAATACCAGCTAAAATCTCAATAATAGGTTTCGCATATTTTCTCACGCCCCTTCCAGCATACTCAGATAGATAAATCCCGCTTAACAAACCTATGGGGATGGCAACACACATTGCAATAAAAGCAATAAAAAAAGTTCCGGCAAATAAAGGTACAGCTCCGAAAGCATCCTTCATTAATTCAGGATCTGGCTGGCCATCTCTTACAAAAGTTTTAGCAGGATACCAATGAGTTCCGAATATAAAGTCAAAGATTTTTACTGCTTGAAAAAATCTAATCGCTTCGAATAAAAGTGAAAAAATTATTCCGATTGTAACTAAAACTGCGCCTAATGATGCAACAAATAATACCCATTTAAGAAAAATTTCTACTGGTTCCCTCATTCGGTCATTTTTCTGAACAGATCTATATGCAAAACTCAGAGAGAAAATTAAAATTGCTAAAATAATTGCTACTTTAGCACTGTTAGCTATTCCTTTTAGTTGAATATACTTATTGGCAGACTCATCTAAAAAATTAGTAATATTTCCCGTGTAAGTTCCTACGGCTAATGCTTTAACTTTTGTGTAAATAAGCTGAAGCTCATTTTTTGTTAAATTTTGGTCGGTGTAATCTTGTAAAATAAATGTTTTAACGATTGATGGTTCAAAAACTGACCATAGGACAAAAATTATTAGTGCTGGTGCAGCACACCACGCAGCTAAATAATATCCATAAAATTTTGGTAATGCCGTAAGTCTTTGTGATGATTGAATAACTAAGGCTTTTTTTCTACCGAAATAATAACTTGTGAAAGCTAAGAGAACAATAAAAGTTACAAGTATTAAATTCATAATGAGCTTTCAAGATAAAAAGGGGGTAAAATACCCCCTTTTTGTTTAATTGATATTACTACTTCTTAGCAGGCATATTAACTAACTTCGTAGCGTTAGTTCTAGAAGTTTTGTATAACTTGCCATCTAGAGGTACTAGCCCGATATCAGTTAAATAACCTTTTTTACCCATAGCTTTTTTACTTGTGAACTCTTTTACGAATTCATGTAAGCCAGGTACAACGCCAACGTGAGCTTTTTTCACGTAGAAGAATAAAGGTCTTGCAACTGCGTAACTGTAATCTTGAATCGAAGATAGACTTGGTTGACCACCTTCAATGCTTGCAGCTTGCAATTTATCTTTTGCAGCTAAGAAATAACTGAAACCAAAGAAACCGAACATTTCTTTGTCCGCAGCTAATTTTTGAATAATTAGTGAGTCGTTTTCACCAACCTCAATTACCGCACCATCTTCTCTTAACGCTTTATATTTAGCGCCAGCTTTTTTAGAAGCATCATCGATACCTTTTTTCATTACTAATGAATTCCAAGCATCTCTTGTTCCTGATGTTCCTGGAGGTACCATAACTTTGATAGGGTAGTTTGGTAATGATGAGTCGATATCACTCCAATTTTTATATGGATTTGGTACTAACGCACCATCTTTAGCAACTTCTTTTGCTAATGCTGCCCATAAATGTTTTTTTGTAAAGTTTACTGGTTTAGCATCTTTAGAATAAGCTAACGTTATTCCATCGTTACCAACTGTAATCTCTACGATTTCTTCAACACCATTTTTTTGACATAGCGCATACTCTTTAGCCTTCATGGCTCTAGATGCATTTGTTACGTCTGGGTGCTCTGTACCAACTCCGGCACAGAATAATTTAGCTCCACCACCTGTTCCTGTTGACTCGATTACTGGTGTTTTAAATTTACCAGACGAACCAAATCTTTCAGCAACGATTGTTGCATACGGGAATACAGTTGAAGAACCTACGATTTTAATCTGATCTCTAGCTTGAGCAGAAGTTACAACTAACATTGCAACTAATGAAGCTAAAGCGATTGATAGTTTTCTCATTGTTTATCCTTTCATTTATTAATTAATTAACAAACATTGGACTCATAGAATTAAGAGGACTCTTAATTATTACAGATATGTTACAAATTTATTAAAATGATAACTTTTTAGTTGAACTTTCTAGTTATCTCGATTTGCTGATAATCAGATGCTAAAGACCCTCCGCAACTAAAAGGTCTTACTTTATTTTTAACTGCGTAGGATTGAGTTGGCTTTAATGTAACTTCTAGTTGTACAAAGTTAACTAACTTTTGAGTAAATCCTTTATCATATCTCCAAGCATTCCATTGTGTTGGAGCGGTAAATACTTGGGTTAAATAAGATGCAGCTTGTGAGTGAATCATATTACTCTCGTTTTGTCCTTTTAAAAGATTATTTTTAACTTTTTCAAAAATTTTTCTACATTTAATTGAGTCCACCATGTACGAGTTAGCATTTAAATGAGTGCTCATCGGTGCTGACACAATTAATTGAATTCCATCGTATCGTCTTGAAAATAAAGCTTCAGTATAAATTGTAGATACATTTTTATTATCTACTTCAAGAACTAAATCGTTTTTGGCTAGCTTAAGATCATTTTTCAGTCTTAAAAGTCCAAGATCAAAAACTGTGAGAGGTTGAGAACGTAAAGTTTTCTCTATTAAATTTACATCTGCTTTAACAGTTGTAAAAATTAAACTTAATAAAACCAGACTTATATAATTCATTAATCTAGTCATACTAAAACTTTAACTATTTTGCCGTCTATCTCAAGACAAAATTTAATAAAACTGTAATATTCGCTAAAATTTTGAAAAATGGACCTTTATTTCGGTGCCATTTTGAGCTTCACTTTTTATCTCTAGTTCTCCTCTATGCTGATTAACAATGTGCTTCACGATCGCCATTCCCAATCCAGTACCACCAACTTTTTTACTTTTAGCGGCATCAACTCTAAAAAATCTTTCTGTTATTCTCGGAAGTTGTTCAGTTGGAATTCCAATACCATTATCTTTAATGGACACGGTATAAGAGTCTCCTATAACTTTTCCGTTACCTTGCCCACAATTAATTTCAATCTTTTTATTTTTTTCTGAATATTTTATACTGTTATCAATAATATTTGAAAAAACTTCAATTAATTTTTCATGATCGCCTTTAATAAAGAAATCATCTTTTATATTATTTTTAAATTCAAAAGATTTTAAATTTTTTTGATGGATATCTTCAACGTTACTTAAAATTTCTTTTAAATTTACTTTATCTTGAGGCTGTATATGTTCCTCTAACTCAATTCTACTTAATGAAAGTAAATCTTTAATTAGGCTTTCCATCCTATCAGCTTGCTCAAGCATTATCGGTATGAATTTTTTTTGTGCTTCTAAATCATCTTTCGCATGTCCGCTTATAGTTTCTAAAAAACCTTTAATAGAAACTAAAGGCGTTTTAAGTTCATGGCTAACATTGGCTACAAAATCAGATTTGAACCTTTGCGCTTTTATAATATCAGTTAAATCTTTTAGAAATAAAACAACTGAATCAGGATCATCGACATATGAGGTCGGTCCAGAGAATAGATAAACTTTAAAGAACTGAAATGATGGAGAGGATAATTCTAAATCCATAGTAATTGTCTCTTTTTTTAAAAGTACTAAATCAATATTTTGGAGTAAATCAGGAACTCTCAATAAAGTAGCTACATGCTTATTTAAATTATTTTCTCCGAATTTTTTTTTTGCACTATTATTAAAGAATTTGATATTTTTAAATTTATCTACAATTAAAAGTAGATCGTCGATTTGATTTATAATCTTTACTCGCTCATTCGTTTTTTCAATATTTTCATTGGTGATGTCTTCAATCCCCTCTTCATTATCAACTAGTTTATTCTCACTCTTAATATCAGATCTAGCGTCCATACCTGCTACGATTGATTTTCTGGATACGGCAATAACTACGATCGCGATTATTCCAGCAAGGGAGTAAAGTAACAATTCCATAACTAAATTATACTTCAAGCAAAAGGTTTTTAAAGAACATCTTTGTAACAGATTTGAAATAAATTCTTCATATTTTTGAAAGGTGAATCGCTTACTTACTCAAAATGTTGAGAAGTTTTAAAAAATTACAAAGTAGTAAGTTATTTATTAATACAAGTAATTTCTTTCAACCGACTTTTAATTGTTATTTGGCTGATAGCAAGTCTGAAATAAAAGCTGCCCAAAGATTAAGATATAAAGTATTTTTTTCAGAACGAGAAAATAAAATCATAAAACTCAATTCATTTAAAAGAGAAACTGACAATTACGATAAATATGCAGACCATATAATTGTTACTTTTAAAAAAACTAAATTTAGTAAAACTAAAGTTATTGGAACCTATAGACTTTTAAAACAAAATATTGCTTTAAAAAATAACGGCTTTTATTCATCTAATGAATATGACCTTTCTAATCTTCTAAAATCAAATAAATATAATAACCTATTAGAGTTAAGTAGATCTTGTATTAATAAAAAATTTAGGAAAAAAAATGTTTTACAACTTATGTGGAAGAAAATTCATGAATACGTTGTCGAGAACAAAGTAGATGCTTTATTTGGAACAGCTAGTTTTTTAGAAACAAATATAAAAGTAATTGAACCAGAACTGAAATTCTTAAATGATAATTTTAAAATGCCTGATGAAATTAAAGTAAAAGCGCTTCATGAGTATAAAGTAAATTTGAGCAATGATATACCCATACTATCGAAAATGGATATTGCAAAAAAATTGCCTACTCTAATAAAAGCATATCTGAGGTTAAACGCTTATATCGGAGAAGGTGCAGTTTTAGATAATCACTTTAAAACTACCGATGTTTTCGTATTTCTTCCTTTTTCTAGTATTAAAGAGACTTATCTAAAAAAATTTAGCAATTAATTTACCTATCATTTATAAAGTAAGGATGCGTTCTTTCATTGAAAGTATTTTCAAATTTAAAAAAATTAGAAAGATTTATAAAGATAATTATAATGACCCAGATTTTAACAAAAATTTTTGGGCTAAAGCTTTAAAAATATTAAATATTTCTTATAAAGTTGATGGCAAAATCAATATTCCTTCTTCTGGTCCTTGTTTGATTATTTGTAATCATCCTTTTGGGATAGCCGATGGTTTAATTATCAGTGCTCTGGTTGCAGAAGTAAGAAAAGATTATAAAATATTAATTAACGAAGAACTTGCTGAAGTTGATCACATAAGAAAGTACTTATTTCCTTTAAGTTTTAAAAAAACAAAGGATGCAAAAATTTCTAATATTAATTCAAAAAATAGAGCGGTTACTCACCTTAAAAATAATGGCTTGCTCATTACCTTTCCTTCTGGGGAAGTTGCAACCTCTAAATTCATTTTTGATAAAGCTATAGAAAGAGATTGGAAGCCTTTGGTGGCTTCAATTTATAAACAATCCCCATGTAAAATTACCCCAGTTTTTTTTTCTGGCCAAAATAGTTTATTTTTTCAATTTGTGGGGTTTATAAGTAATAATTTAAGAAGAGTTTTATTCGTTCAAGAACTTTTAAATAAAAAGAATAAAGCTATACATTTAACAATTGGTGAACCTTTTGAAATTATTGAATTTACTCACGAAAACAATCTCCAACTAGCTGATCGTATGAGAAAAAAAGTTATATTTTTGGCTGATTAGAAACAGCAGTGTCTAAAAAAATTTTAGCACAATTTTCCCAGGTGTATTTTTTTGCATGCTCTATACAAGCTTGCTTATCTGCTTTGAGTGCATCTTCGGCAGCTTTTTTTAAATCGTTGTTAAGCGATCCGATGTTAGATCCATTGAATATGTCTTTTGGCCCAGCTACAGGGTACGCAGCAACAGGTAAGCCACATTTTAATGCTTCGATAATCACAATTCCAAAAGTGTCTGTTTTGCTCGGAAAAACAAATACGTCTGAAGATACAAAATA
>OCOW01000014.1_pt1 | contig 15551 bp, 14 predicted proteins | sample 1535251 | NCBI WGS metagenome assembly OCOW01 (sample SAMEA3275632, study PRJEB22092) | marine metagenome | biome: ENVO:marine biome; feature: ENVO:water; material: Sterivex cartridges | collected 2014-06-21T08:30:05+00 | depth 0 m | reverse complement strand
AATATTAGAGATGCGGCTGAAGATAAACATAAAACTGTGGATGATACTCCTTATGGAGGAGGATCAGGAATGCTATTAAAACCAGATGTCCTTGCCAAATCATTAGATCAAAATAAAATTGAAGGTGAAAGAATTTTATATTTATCTCCAAAAGGCAAAAAATTTGATCAAAATTATGCAAAGAGATTGGCAAAAGAAAAATCTATATCACTTATCTGTGGGCATTTCGAAGGAGTTGATGAGAGAGTTCTATCCACAAGAAATATTGAGGAAATTAGTATAGGAGATTATGTTCTGTCTGGAGGTGAAACTGCAGCTTATGTTGTTATAGATAGTGTGCTTAGGCTTTTGCCAGGGGTATTAGGAAATGATAATTCTAAGATTGAAGAAACTTTTGAAAATGGTCTTTTAGAGTATCCTCAATTTACAAAACCTCAAATTTGGGAGGAAAAAGCAGTACCAGATGTATTATTATCAGGTGATCATAGCAAAATTAAAGACTGGCGTTTATCTCAATCAGAGGCTATAACACGCGACCGAAGACCAGATTTATGGGAAAAATATAAGAAGAATTAATTTGATAACAACTAACATGAAAACAATTGAAGAAATAAACCAGCATAACGTAAAAAAAATTCTATCAGAAAAAAAAATTCCAGAATTTTTTCCAGGGGATGTTGTTAAGGTTGGTGTGAGAATTACTGAAGGTAAAAAAGATAGAATTCAATATTTTGAAGGCGTTTGTATTGCAAAAAAAAGTAGAGATTTAAACTCTTCTTTTACAGTTAGAAAAATTTCATTTGGAGAAGGTGTTGAGAGAACTTTTCCATTATATGGAACATTAATAGACTCAATTAAAGTTATTAGATCAGGTAAAGTTAGAAGAGCCAAATTATACTATCTTAGAGATAGAACAGGTAAATCAGCTAGGATTGCAGAAAAAATTAGAAAAAAAATCGGTATTGATGTTGATGTTAAACCTGAAACAGTTACAGAGGAAAATGTTGCCCCAGTAGTTGAGGCTCCAAAAGAGGAAGCTACTAAAACAGAAGCATTACAAACAGAGGCTGTTAAAGTCGAAGAAGCACCGAAAGAAGAGGCTCCTGCTAAAGAACAATCAGAAAGTCCTTCAGAAAAAAAATAATTTTTTTTTCAATGTCCACAACACTTTACGATAAAATATGGAATGATCATCTGGTAGATCAACAAGATGATGGAACTGCACTGTTATTTGTTGATAGACATTTGGTTCATGAGGTAACAAGCCCACAGGCCTTTGAGGGATTAAGAAATTCAAATAGAAAAGTAAGACACCCAAATTTAACACTGGCAGTTGCAGACCATAATGTTCCTACCACTGATAGAACAAAAGGAATATCTGACAAAGAGTCTAAAATACAGGTAGATACTTTAGATGCGAATTGTAAGGAATTTGGTGTTCAGATTTTTGGAATGGATGATAGACGACAAGGAATTGTACACATTATAGGTCCAGAACAAGGCTTTACTCAACCTGGAACAGTTATAGTTTGTGGGGACAGTCATACAGCAACGCATGGAGCTTTTGGAGCATTAGCATTTGGAATTGGAACTTCAGAAGTTGAACATGTTTTAGCAACACAAACTTTGGTTCAAAAGAAAGCAAAAAATTTTAGAATAAATGTTAATGGTAAATTACCAATAGGTGTTACTTCAAAAGATGTAATTCTTCAGATAATTGGAAAAATAGGAACAGCTGGTGGCACAGGTTGTGTAATTGAATACGCAGGAGATTTAATAAGATCATTGAGTGTCGAACAAAGAATGACTATTTGCAACATGACAATCGAGGGAGGTGCTAGAGCAGGATTGATTGAACCAGATGAAAAGATATTTAAATACTTAAAAGGAAAGCCAATGTCTCCTAAAGGTGACAATTGGGATAAAGCTCTAAATTATTGGAATGGCCTAAAAACTGATCCGAATGCAAATTTTGATAAGGAAATTAATTTAAACGCTTCAGAGATTTTACCAATGATAACATGGGGAACGTCCCCTCAAGATGTGATCACGATTGATGGAAAAGTTCCTAATCCACAAAATGAAACTGATGAAGATAAAAAGAATTCAATCGAAAGATCTTTGAAATATATGGGATTAAAGCCGGATATGTCAGCAAAAGATATTAAGATTGATAAAGTATTTATTGGAAGCTGTACAAATGGAAGAATAGAAGACTTAAGAGAGGCAGCAAAAATTTTGAAAGATAAAAAAGTATCATCCCATGTTAATGCGATGGTAGTTCCAGGTTCAGGACTTGTAAAAGAACAAGCCGAGCAAGAAGGACTAGACCAGATATTCATTAATTCAGGATTTGAATGGAGAGAACCAGGCTGTTCGATGTGTTTAGCTATGAATGCTGATAAACTAAAACCAGAAGAAAGATGTGCTTCTACATCAAATAGAAATTTTGAAGGAAGACAAGGTAGAGGTGGTAGAACTCATTTAGTTAGTCCGGGCATGGCAGCTGCGGCAGCAATATCAGGAAATCTAGAGGATGTCAGAAAGTACCAAAATTAAATGCAAAAGTTTAATACATTAAAAAGCATTCCTGCATATCTACCAATAGTCAATATTGATACCGATATGATCATTCCAAAGCAATTTTTGAAAACAATAAAAAGAACAGGGCTTGGAAAAAATTTATTTTTTGAAATGAGATATGATGATCAGGGTAAAGAAATTAATAATTTTGTTCTTAATAAAGATCCATTTAATAAATCAAAAATTTTAATTGCTGGAAAAAATTTCGGATGTGGATCTTCAAGAGAGCATGCTCCGTGGGCTTTGTTAGATTTTGGAATTACTTGTGTAATAAGCTCAAGTTATGCAGATATTTTTTATAGTAATTGTTTTAAAAATGGTATTTTACCAATTATTCTTGAAGAGGAAAAAATAAAAGAGCTTTCAGAATATGCAAATAGAAAAGAAGAAATTTCAGTTGATCTAAATGAACAAATTATTATCTACGGTAACAACGAAATCAAATTCGAAATTGATCCCTTCAAGAAAAAGTGTTTACTTGAAGGTCTTGATGATATTGCTTTATCACTTAAAAAATCTGACAAAATTGAAATATTTGAAAATAGTTTAAAAGATAAAAAACCATGGATATTTAATGATTAAGGTAAAAAAAAGAAAAATTCTTTTATTGCCTGGTGATGGTATCGGCCCAGAAGTAATAGGTGAAGTCAAAAAAATTATAAAGTGGTTTAATGATAAGAAGTCTCTTGATTTTGAAATAGATGAGGATCTTGCTGGAGGTTGCTCTTATGACAAACATGGTAGCCCAATAACCGATGAAGTATTTTATAAAGCTCTAGAGAGTGAAGTTGTTATGTTAGGCGCGGTAGGTGGACCAAAATGGGATGATGTAGAATTTTCTAAAAAACCTGAAAGAGCATTATTAAAACTAAGGAAAGAACTAAAATTATTTGCAAATTTAAGACCAGCAATTTGTTTTGAACAATTGGTGAGTGCTTCAACTTTAAAACCAGAAGTAGTTTCGGGCTTAGATATAATGATTGTTAGAGAGCTTACTGGAGGAATATATTTTGGTGAGCCAAGAGGAATTAAACCAATTGAAAATGGAGAAAGAAAAGGAATTAATACTCACACATATACGACTAGTGAAATAGCAAGAGTTGCACGTATTGCATTTGATCTTGCAAGAAAAAGATCGAATAAAGTAACTTCTTGTGAAAAATCAAATGTTATGGAAGCTGGACAGTTATGGAAGGAAGAAGTGCAAGAGCTTCATGATAAAGAATTTAAAGATGTTGAATTAAGCCATATGCTTGCTGATAATTGTGCAATGCAACTATTAAGAAATCCTAAACAGTTTGATGTAATTGTAACTGATAATTTATTCGGCGATATGCTTTCAGATCAAGCCTCAATGTTAACAGGTTCTTTAGGACTTTTGCCTTCGGCATCTTTGGGTGCAAAAAATAAAGATGGAGAAATGAGAGCAATGTATGAACCTATTCATGGTTCAGCGCCAGATATTGCTGGTAAATCAATAGCAAATCCTATTGCTTCAATTTTAAGCTTTGCTATGGCTTTAAGATATTCATTGGATTTAGATAATGAGGCTGATGCATTAGAAAAAGCAGTACAGCACGTATTAAATGATGGTTTAAGAACTAAAGACATTCTATCAGATGGAATGAAAGAGGTATCAACTTCAGCAATGGGTGATGCGATAATTTCAAAATTGCAATAAATCTATAATTATTCTAAAGTTTTAAAATGCCAAGTTATACAGCTCCAGTAAAAGATATGATGTTTCTTTATGAAAAGTTAAGAGACAATAAAAACTACAATGAATTGGAAAAGTATAATGAAGTTAATTCTGATTTAGTAAAAGATATTCTAGAAGAAGCAGCAAAAATAAATCAAAATTTAATATTACCGCTTGCAAAAATAGGAGATGAAAATCCTGCAGTTTTAGAAAATGGGGTTGTTAGAACACCTCCAGGCTATAAAGAGGCCTACCAAAAATATATTGAAGATGGATGGACATCACTATCTTGTGATCCAAAATACGGTGGTCAAGGAATGCCTAAAACTGTAAGTGCTTTTTTTGATGAAATGTTATCGTCTGCAAGTTTATCATTTAAACTTTATAGCGAATTAAGTATTGGGGCTTATAATTGTATTAATCGTCACGCTTCAGATGAAATTAAGAATAAATATTTACCTAAAATGGTTGAAGGTAAATGGAGTGGAACGATGTGTTTAACCGAACCAGTTTGTGGTACTGATTTAGGACTTTTAAAAACTAAAGCTGAAAAACAAACTGACGGAACATATAAACTGAGTGGCCAGAAAATTTTCATTACTTCTGGTGATCAAGATCTCACAGAAAATATAATACATTTGGTAATTGCTAGAGCTACAGACTCTCCTGCTGGTACCAAAGGTATAAGTTTATTTTTAGTTCCTAAATTTGTAGTAAATGAAGATGGAACAGTTGGTCCAAGGAATGGAGTATCAACGGGATCTATTGAAAGCAAAATGGGAATAAAAGGATCAGCAACGTGTGTTTTAAATTTTGATGAAGCAACTGGGTATATGATTGGAGCTAAAGACAAAGGTTTAAGTGCTATGTTCACAATGATGAACTTAGAGAGAATAGTGGTTGGGATTCAGGGTTTAGGCTTATCTGAGATAGCTTATCAGAACTCACTTGCCTACGCAAAAGAGAGAAAACAAGGGAAAACGAACAATTCTAAATCAAACAATGGTGCAGATTTTATAATTGAACATGCAGATATAAGAAAATCACTATTGAACATGAAATCAATAATTGAGGGTGAAAGGGCGTTATGTTTTTGGCTATCTCAACAAACTGAAGTCAGCCTTTACCATCCTGATGAAAAAATAAAACAAGAAGCATCTGATTACGTTTCATTAATGACACCAGTAGTAAAATCACTTTTTACAGATTTAGCTATGGAGATAACAAATGATGCAATGCAAATCCATGGTGGGTATGGGTATACTAAAGATCAAGGAATTGAGCAATTATATCGAGATAATCGTATCACTCCTATTTATGAAGGAACAAACTCAGTTCAAGCAGCAGATTTAGTATTTAGAAAATTATCAAATAAAAATGGAAATATAATAAACAGATTTTTAGATATGGTTAAGTCAGAGTGTGAGAGTAAAAAGGGAAAAGTTGAAACTTTTTCAAAAGAATTAAATCATTACCTAGATATATTAACTAAATTTACAGGTTGGATCGGTGATCAAAGTAAAATCGAAAAAGATGATGTAAGTGCAGCAGCAAATGACTACTTAAGAACACTTGGGTATGTCTCAATTGCATATTCTTGGATAAAAGTTTTAGAAGTTAGTTTTAATGATTATGAAAAAAATAAAGATTTTTACTCTGATAAAATCAATACAGCTAAATTTTATTTTGAAAAAGTACTACCCAGAGCCGAATATCATTACAAATCTGCAATTTCTGGAAGCTCAAATATAATGAAATTTAATTTTAATTAGGGATGAATCATTACGATACTAATTTGGAGAAAAACGAAGCCAATCATGTTCCTTTAACTCCACTAACATTTTTAAAAAGAGCAACAGAAATTTATCCAAATTATGAAGCAATTGTCTATGAAGATAGAAGCTATACTTGGAATGAAGTTTATAAAAGAGCAATAAAATTTGCGAGTGCTTTGTCAAAAATAGGTATTAAAAAAGGTGATACGGTTTCATTTTTAGCGTTTAATACACCTGAAATATTTGAAGCCCATTACTCTGTTCCAATGACAGGAGCAGTTTTAAATACGATTAATATTAGATTAGATGCAAACACTATTGCATATATTCTAAATCATAGTGACGCAAAAGTTTTAGTGGTTGATAGACAACTACATGTAGAAGTAAAAAAAGCTTTAAAAACTCTAGATAAAAAAATTATAATTATTGATATAAATGACAAATATGCTGACCAATCAAAGTGTGAAAAAATTGGTGAGCATGAATATGAAAACTTTTTAAATACTGGGGATGAAAATTATAATTGGCAAATGCCTGATGACGAATGGCAATCTATTTCGTTAAGTTATACTTCTGGCACTACTGGAAATCCAAAAGGTGTAGTTTATCATCATAGAGGAGCTTATTTAATGTCTACAGGAAGTTCTGTGGCATGGAATATGCCTAACCAATTAAATTTCTTAACAATTGTCCCAATGTTTCATTGTAATGGTTGGTGCTACCCATGGACGATCCCAATGCTGAATGGAAGGACCGTTTGCCTAAGAAATATAGATGTTAAAAAAATATTCGAGCTAATTGATAAATATGATGTAACGCATTTTGGTGGAGCGCCAATTGTTCTTAATATGATTACTGGTGCCCCAGAAGCTGATAGAAAAAAATTAAAACATAAAGTTCATGTTTTAACTGCAGGCGCACCACCTCCAAGTATAATCTTTAAAAAGATGAAGGCCCTAGGGTTCGAAGTCATGCATGTATACGGTTTAACAGAAACTTACGGACATGTTACCCAATGTGCTTGGAATGATGAATGGAATGATTTTGATGAAGATAAACAAAATGAAATTAAAGCAAGACAAGGAGTAAGATATCCTAATACTGAAGGTGTAACAATTTTAGATCCTGAAACTATGAAAGAAGTTCCTAAAGATGGCAAAACAATTGGAGAGATAATGATAAGAGGGAATATAGTAATGAAAGGATATTTTAAAGATAAAGAAGCTACTGATAAAGCAATGAAGGGTGGCTGGTTTCATACTGGAGATTTAGCTGTTATGCACCCTGATGGATATGTAAAAATACAAGACAGATCTAAAGACATAATTATTTCTGGAGGAGAAAATATATCTTCAATTGAAATAGAAAATACTCTTTCTAAACACCCTTCAGTTTCTATCGCAGCTGTGGTTGCAAAACCTGATGAAAAATGGGGTGAAGTTCCATGCGCTTTTATCGAAATGATTAAAGACAAACCAACCAGTGAAAAAGAATTAATAGATTTTTGTAAAGAAACTTTAGCAGGATTTAAAGTACCAAAAAAAGTAATTTTCTGTGAGTTACCAAAGACTTCCACAGGAAAAATTCAGAAGTTTGAACTAAGAAAACAATTCTAGGTAATTATTTGATTTTCCAAGTTGAAAATAAAAATGTCCATGCATCAGATGCAGGGCAAGGTATTGATCCAAAAAAAGAAACAATTGTATTTTTGCATGGAAGTGGAATGTCTCATATTGTTTGGTCTTTAACAGAGCAATTTTTTTCAAATCAAAATTTTAATGTTTTATCAATAGATTTACCTGGACATGGAAATTCTGATGGTCCCTGTAAAGATACAATAGAAAAAATCACAGATTGGTTAGAAAAAGCGTTTGATCAGTTAAATTTACATGATTTAGTTTTAATTGGACATTCTCAGGGATGTTTAGAAATTTTAGAATTTGCTCATAAATATCCAACTAGAATTAAAAAATTAATTTTTGTTGGTGGCTCTTATAAAATGCCAGTTCATCCCGATTTAATTGAACTAGCAAAAAATGGTGACTCAGATGCTGTTAAATTGATGATGAAGTGGGGGTATGAGGGCTCCAAAAAATTTATTGGAGGTAATCCAATTAAAAGAATAATTCAATCAACTCGAGATATCAGTGAAATATTAGCTGTTGATCTTATTGCTTGTAACAATTATTCCAACGGTAAAGAGGCTGCTGGTTCAATAAATTGTCCAAGCATGTTTATATTTGGTGCTCTTGATAAGATGGTTAACATTGAAGTAGGTAAAAAATTTTCAAATCTAGTAAAAAATTCATCTACCCACATCTTCGAAGGATGTGGTCATATGATAATGATTGAAAAAGCGTTTGAAATGAGAGAAAAGGTCCTAGAATTTTTAAAAAAATGAAAAACTTTTCTATTGCAAAATCAAGAAGACTTAGAAGTACACCTTATACTGATAGAATAGAAGCTCATGGTGTGAGTAGCTACACAGTTTATAATCATATGTTACTTCCAGCATCCTTTAAATCATTAGAGAGCGATTATCATCACTTGAAAAAATACGTGCAAGTTTGGGACGTCGCAGCAGAAAGGCAAGTTGAGATTTCTGGAAAAGACTCATCAAAATTAGTTCAACTAATGACTTGTAGAGATCTATCTAAATCAAAAGTCGGAAAATGTTATTATGCTCCGTTAATTGATAATGAGGGACTTTTAGTCAATGACCCAATAATTAATAAACTTGCAGAGGATAAATGGTGGCTATCTATAGCTGATGCAGATGTAATATTTTTTGCAAAAGGTCTTGCAGCTGGAAATAAATTTGAAGTTGAAATAAATGAACCAAATGTAAACATCTTGGCTGTTCAAGGGCCTATGGCAGACGACTTAATGTCAAAATTATTTGGTGATGAGATTAGAAAATTAAAATTTTTTAACTTTGATTATTTTGAACTGAAGGGTCATAAATATTTTATTGCAAGATCTGGATGGTCAAAACAAGGTGGATTTGAAATCTATGTTGATAATGACATCGCGGGTCAGAATTTATACGATTATTTATTTGAAGCTGGAAAAGAATTTAATGTAAAGCCAGGTTGTCCAAACTTAATTGAGAGAATAGAAGGCAATCTGTTGTCTTATGGTAATGATTTTGACAACAGGGATAATCCATTTGAAGCAAATTTTGATAAGTTTATTCATTTAGACAGCGATGTTGATTTTCTAGGTAAAGAAAAACTAAAAAAGATAAAAGACCAAGGAATAACTAGAAAACTTATGGGTGTAAAAATTGAACACAATAAAATTGATATGTATTGTGAAAAAACTTTATTTGATGATAACAAAGAAATAGTTGGATATGTTAGATCAGCCACATATTCCCCCACATTTAATAAAGTCGTTGGAATTGCAATGATTAATAAACCCTACTGGAATACAAAAAATCAGTTTAATATAGAAATAAATGAAAAAATATATGTGGGTACCGTTTGTGATTTACCCCTCGTTTAGAATTAAAAGTCATTTGGTGTTATGAACATTGCAATAGTTGGTGCAACAGGAAATGTTGGAAGAAAAATAATAGAAATTTTAGAGAAAAAACAAATTAATATAGAAAATCTATTTTTACTTGCTTCAAAAAATAGTGAAGGAAAAAAAATTAACTATAATGGAAAAGAACATGTAGTAACAGATCTTGAAAAATTTGATTTTTCCAATGTTAAAATTGCATTTTTTGCAGCTGGGAGTGGTGTTGCTGAAAAATGGGCTCATGTCGCCGCTGAAAAAACAATTGTAATTGATAATTCAAAATACTTCAGAAAAGATCCTGATATTCCATTAATTGTTCCAGAAGTTAATTCAAAAAAATTATCTGATGTAAAAAACAAAAATATTATTGCTAACGCTAATTGTTCAGTAATTCCAGTTGTTGTGGCTTTAAAGCCATTGCACGACTTGTACGATATCAACCGGATAGTTGCATCTACATACCAATCAGTATCAGGGGCAGGTAAATCAGCTATGGATGAACTATTGGCTCAAACTGAGAATTATTTTCAAAATAAAAAAATATTATCTAAAAATTTCACTAAGCAAATTGCATTTAATGCAATCCCTCATATTGATAGTTTTTTAGAAAATGGTTACACAAAAGAGGAACAAAAAACTAATGATGAAATCAAGAAAATTTTAGATAAAAAAATTAAAGTGACTTCAACTTGTGTAAGGATACCCGTTCTTGTTTCTCATTGTATTAGTGCAAATGTAGAGTTTAATAAAAAATGTGATTTAGATGAAATTAGAACAGTTTTGTCTACTTCTCCTGGGTGTAAGGTTGTTGATGAACATCAAGACGGAGGCTATATAACGCCTATTGAGGCAGAGGATAAATTTGAAACTTTTATCTCAAGAATAAGACTGGATGAGTCTAGGGAAAATACAATAAATTTATGGATCGTATCTGATAATTTAGTTAAAGGGGCGGCATTGAACGCAGTGCAAATTGCCGAAAGTTTGATTAAAAATGATTTTTATGGAAGATAAAAAACCATTATCACCTCATATACAAATTTATAGATGGCACATTTCGTCATTAGTTTCAATTTCACATCGTATAACTGGAATTATAAACATTATAGGAATTACTTTAATTTGTTTTTTGTCCTGCTGGCTGATTTTAGGTGAATCAAATTATACTTTAATCAATTTTTTTTTTAACTCTTTTTTTGGTAAATTTATCGTTTTAGGTCTTGTTTGGTCATTTAGCTTTCAAATTTTGAGTGAGATAAGACACTTGATAATGGACATGGGCTATGGTTTTGAATTAGAAACAACGCGTTTGACAGGATTGATTGTTATATTTGGTTCGTTCTTATTTACTGTTGCTATTTATTTAATTGGTAGAAATTTTTTTTAATATGAATTTAGCCACAAAAAAATGGGTTTTTACAAAAGTTTCATCATTAATTTTATTACCACTTATGATTTGGTTTATATTAAGTTTTGTATCTATTTATGATCAAGGCTATTCTGAAATTTTCAATTTTTTTATCAACCCAATAAACAAATTTCTCTTTAGTTTGTTTGTTATTTTTGCATTTTTCTTCTCATCACTAACTATTAGTGAGGTTTTTGAGGATTATATTAGTAATGAAAAAATCAAAAATGTCGCAAACAGACTGTTGTATATTTCTGCTATAGGTATTTCACTTTTAACAATAATTATTATATTTAACCTAAAATAATGAGTTCATACAATATTATAGATCATGAATATGACGTAGTAGTCTTGGGTGCTGGTGGATCAGGTCTAAGAGCTGCCGTCGGCTTGAGTGAAGCAGGATTAAAAACTGCTTGTATCTCTAAAGTATTTCCGACTAGAAGCCATACTTCTGCAGCGCAGGGTGGGATTTCAGCTGCACTTGGAAACATGGGTGAAGATGACTGGAGATGGCACATGTATGATACTGTTAAAGGGGCTGATTGGTTAGGAGATCAAGACAGCATTGAGTATCTATGTAAAGAGGCACCAAAAGCAGTTTTAGAATTAGAAAAATATGGAGTTCCATTTAGTCGAACAGATGAGGGAAAAATCTATCAAAGACCATTCGGAGGTATGACAAAAAATTATGGAAATGGAATAGTCCAAAGAACTTGCGCGGCAGCAGATAGAACTGGACATGCAATATTACACACTCTTTATGGACAAGCTTTAAAACATAACACAGAATTTTTTATAGAATATTTTGCATTAGATTTATTAATGAAAGATGGAGAGTGTAAAGGATTAATAGCCTGGAATTTAAACGACGGAACAATTCATCGATTTAGAGCTCATACAGTTATTATAGCAACAGGTGGTTATGGAAAAGTTTATTATTCAGCAACTTCTGCGCATACTTGTACAGGAGATGGAAATGCAATGGTATTGAGAGCAGGATTGCCGTTACAAGATATGGAGTTTGTTCAATTTCACCCAACAGGTATTTATGGACACGGAACCTTAATTTCTGAAGGTGTCAGAGGAGAGGGAGGATATCTAGTAAACTCTAAAGGCGAAAGATTTATGGAAAGATACGCCCCAAATGCTAAAGATTTAGCATCAAGAGATGTTGTGAGCAGATCAATGTCTATAGAAATTAATGAAGGAAGAGGTGTAGGGAAAGATCAGGACCATGTTCACTTACATTTAAGTCATTTAGACAAAAGTGTAATCGAAAATCGACTTCCAGGTATTACTGAAGCAGCAAGGTTATTTGCAAATGTTGATGTAACTAAGGAACCAATCCCAGTTGTTCCTACTGTGCATTATAATATGGGTGGAATTCCAACCAATTATAAAGCGGAGGTTTTAACCGTAAATGGATCAGAAAAAACAGTGCCTGGATTGATGGCAATTGGAGAAGCAGCATGCGTGTCAGTTCATGGAGCTAATAGACTTGGGTCAAACTCTTTAATTGATTTAGTTGTTTTTGGAAGAGCGGCTGCAAAAAGAGCAGCTGAGCTAGTTAAACCAGGAGCGCCTCATGAAGAAATTTCTGAGACAGAAACACAGAAATGTCTAGACAGATTTGATAAATTAAGAAATGCGCAGGGTGATAACAGTACTGCAGAATTAAGATTAGCAATGCAAAAAACAATGCAATCAAAATGTGCAGTATTTAGAACAGAAAAAAATTTAGAAGAGGGTGTTAACGAAATTAGAAAAACCTATGATGGTATAGACTCAATTTCAGTTAAAGACAGATCTTTAGTTTTTAACACAGATTTAGTAGAAACTTTAGAATTTGATAATTTAATCAGACAGGCAGTAACTACAGTAGACTCTGCATATCATAGAAAAGAAAGTAGAGGAGCGCATGCAAGAGAAGACTATCCTACTAGAGATGATCAGAAATTTATGCAGCATACTCTTGCTTGGTGCGATGGAAAAGATACTAAAATAACATACAGACCAGTTCATAATTCAACATTGACTAATGAAGTTCAATATTTCCCTCCTCAAGAAAGAGTTTATTAATGGCCCAAATAAGTTTGCCTAAAAACTCTGAGGTAAATAAAGGGAAATATTTCAAAGATAAGACTGGATCAAAAAATATTCGTAAAGTTAATGTTTATAGGTGGGATCCTTCTACAGAAGAAAATCCAAGAATTGATACCTATGAAGTTGATATGGATAATTGTCCTTCAAAAGTTTTAGATATTTTAAACAAAATTAAAAACGAAATAGACCCAACATTGGCATATAGAAGGTCATGTGCTCATGGTGTTTGTGGTTCATGTGCAATGAACATGGGAGGTAAAAATGGTCTTGCATGTACAAAACCTCATGCTGAAATAGATGGGGACATTGATATTTATCCTTTACCTCATCTAAAAGTGAAGAGAGATTTAATTGGTGACTTGGACGGTCTTTATAAACAGTATGAATCTATTGAGCCTTGGTTAAAAAATAATTCAACTAAAGAAACAACAGAAATTTTTCAATCAAAAGAGGATAGAGCAAAATTAGATGGTGCGTATGAATGCATTATGTGTGCATGTTGCTCGACTTCCTGTCCTAGTTATTGGTGGAATGGAGATAAATATTTAGGTCCAGCTGTTCTTTTACAGGCTTATAGATGGATTGTTGATAGTAGAGATGATGAAAGAAAAGCTAGATTAAAAAAAGTTGCTGATGAACTAAAACTTTATAGATGTCATACTATTCTAAATTGTACCAGCGCATGTCCTAAGGGGCTAAATCCAGCTAAAGCAATTGCTGAAATCAAGAAAATGTTAGCCACAGCTAATGTTTAAATAGACTAATAAGTATTTTTGTTTTAAAAGATCCTACTCATGAAGTTAATTGAACACTTTGTTGGCGGTAAGTTATTTTCAGGTTCTTCTGATAGAAAAGGTAAAGTTTTTAATCCAGCAACAGGCGAACAAGAGTCTGAGGTTAATTTAGCCTCGAAATCAGATTTGAACCAAGCAGTGGAAATTGCCAAAAAGGCTTTTGAAACATGGTCTTTAAAACCTCCCCTTCAAAGAGCAAGAGTAATGTTTAAGTTCAAAGAATTAATTGAAAAAAATTCTGAAGAATTAACAAAATTAATTGTTTCAGAACATGGAAAAGTTTTTGAAGATGCTAGAGGCTCATTAACAAGAGGTCTTGAAGTTGTTGAATTTGCTTGTGGAATCCCTCATTTATTAAAAGGTGAATTTTCTGAAAATGTTGGAACGAATGTAGATAGTTGGTCGATGAGACAGCCTTTAGGAGTAGTTGCAGGAATTACTCCATTTAATTTTCCTGCAATGGTTCCTATGTGGATGTTCCCTATAGCAATAGCTTGTGGAAATACATTTATATTAAAGCCATCTGAAAAAGATCCTTCATGTTCTATAATGTTAGCTCAGTTACTTTCAGAAGCAGGTCTTCCAGAAGGTGTTTTTAATGTAGTGAATGGTGACAAAGAGTCTGTAGATGCAATACTAGAGAACTCAGATATCAAAGCAGTAAGCTTTGTAGGCTCAACTCCTATTGCAAAATATATTTATGAAAATTCAGCTAAAAATGAAAAAAGAGTTCAAGCATTAGGTGGAGCAAAGAACCATCTAGTTGTAATGCCAGATTGTGATTTAGATGGCGCAGTCAATGGTTTGATGGGTGCAGCTTATGGTTCTGCAGGCGAAAGATGTATGGCCCAATCGGTTGCAGTTGCAGTTGGTGATATTGGTGATGAACTTGTTTCAAGATTATCTAAAAAAGCTGAAGCACTTAAAGTTGGTCCAGGGATGGATAAAACTTCTGAAATGGGTCCTTTGGTTACAAAAGAACACCTAGAAAGAGTTAGGGGATATGTTGATTTAGGTGTCGAAGAGGGTGCAAAGTTAGTTGTTGATGGAAGAGATCTCAAACTTCAAGGTTATGAAAATGGATTTTACATAGGAGGATGTTTGTTTGATCATGTCAATAAAGATATGAGAATATACAAAGAGGAAATATTTGGTCCAGTTTTGTCAGTTGTTAGAGTAAAAACTTTTGAAGAGGCTGCAAAATTAATTAACGATCATGAATATGGAAATGGTGTAAGTATTTATACTAGAGATGGAGATGCTGGAAGAACATTTGCCAGCAAAATACAGGTAGGCATGGTAGGTATTAATGTTCCTATACCAGTGCCAATGGCCTTTCACAGTTTTGGAGGCTGGAAAAGATCTTTATTTGGAGATAGCGCAATGCATGGCATGGAGGGAATTAAATTTTATACAAAACTTAAAACAATAACTTCAAGATGGCCTTCTGGTATCCGTTCTAATGCGGAATTTGTAATGCCTACAATGAAATAAGAGGAAAATAATGACAAAAATATCTTTAATTGGCGCAGGCCAAATTGGTGGAACCCTTGCTCACTTAATTGGCACAAAAGAATTAGTAAATGAAGTAGTATTATTTGATGTAGCAAGTGGAATTGCAAAAGGCAAAGCATTAGATATTGCTCAATCGTCATCTGTAG
>OCOW01000013.1_pt1 | contig 16104 bp, 18 predicted proteins | sample 1535251 | NCBI WGS metagenome assembly OCOW01 (sample SAMEA3275632, study PRJEB22092) | marine metagenome | biome: ENVO:marine biome; feature: ENVO:water; material: Sterivex cartridges | collected 2014-06-21T08:30:05+00 | depth 0 m | reverse complement strand
TTAAAGGGAAGAGACTCATCATCTAATTTTATTCTACCTTTAATTTCATTAAATAAACTTTTTTGTAATTTTTTTGTGTCTTTTAAATGATGTTCTGCATAATCATTTTCTTCCTCTAAGTATTTTTTTACTTCAGGGTCTAATTTTGATTTATCTCTTAAAACTTCTAATATATTTTTTTGGTGTATCCAGCTATAATTATCTTCCCATTCGATATTGTGACAAGATTTTATCTCTGGTTTTTTTTTTAGATATGGTACTTTCATTTATCTTAGGAAATATATGAATATTATAATTTATACACTGTTAATTTTAATTATTTTATATTTTTTATTGAGATGGTTTTCTAATGCTGCTCTTAAGAAAATGTCAAGGGGTCTAAGATTACTTACTATTTTAATATTGGTAATTTTTGCAATATTATTTGCTATAGGAGGAAAATTTTTATTAACATTACCCCTAACTTTAGCAAGCCTAGCTCTGGTGAAACTAAAAGGATTGTCTTTAATTCAAATGCTTTCTCTTTATAGGCTTATTCAAACACTTAGGAATTCTGGAAGATTTTCTTTTAATCAAACTCAGAATAATAACTCCTCTTCATTATCTGTTTCTGAAGCTTATAAAATATTAAATTTAGATATTACCAAAAAACCCACTAAAGAGATTGTTAATAAAGCTTATTTAAAAATCCAAAAAAAAATCCATCCTGATGTCTCTCCTGAGACTGCAAGACTATCAACAATTGTAAATGAAGCTAAAGAAATTGTTCTTCAAGATATTTCTTAAGCTAATATTGACATCAATTTATTAAATATTTTTTCAGGATTTATTTTATCTTTACCTAACGTATTATGAGTAACTGTTTGTTCACCATCAGGTATGATTGGAGACATGTTTGTTGAGTAAGATCCATATATTAAAGGAGTGTCAGCCATTAATGTGATAGTTTTAACACCAAGCGCTGATGATAAGTGTGAAAAACTCGTATCGTTACAAATTGCAACATTACAATTTTTTATTATAGGTAAAGTATTATTTATGGAGTAGTTATCTAAACGAAAGCATTGGTCCTTAAATTCTGAATCTAAGAATTCTTTTAAAATTTTTTGTTCATCTTCATTTTTACCAGTGGCAAGAAAAAATTTACATTTTTTAACATTTTTAATTTTTTTCATGAATGATAAAAAGGTTTTTGCAGGAATTCTTTTTGTCGGCCCAGACCCCCCAATAGCAAGCAGGATATTAAGTTCGTTTGTTTTCATAAGTAACTTTTCTGATGTTTCTCTAACTAAACTTTCATCAATTTGAATTTCAGGATTTTCCTTAACATCAATACCTAAATTATCCTTAATTAACTTATTGGCAGCACCAGTGATGTGTTGTTCTCTTTTTTCAAAAAGTGGATATTGATAAATTTTTTTAATATTAGCCAATCTAGAAACTAAATAAAATCTTAATGAAGAATTAAAAATGAAAACTTTTTCAAAATTATATTTTTTTAGCTCTTTTGCTAATTTGATAGAACCTAATATCCCTTCATTTTTGTCATTTTTTTTTAGGTAGATAACTTGATCGATATAGTTAGTTTGGTTTAAAAATTCCTCAGCTTTTGAATTTTCTTTCACAAGCAAACTTACTGGGCAATTGAATTTTATCGATATTGCCCTAATAAATGGAAGGTAAATTACTGTATCACCAATACCCATTTTATTTTGAATTCCTAATATTTTCACAAGTAATTTATAAACTTTACTAATCAGTTTTTTTATATAAATTTTCAATATGAGTAAAATTAGTGGGATATACGCTGCATCGATGTCGATTTTAAACAACGATTTGACACTTAACATTAAAAAAACCATACAACATGCAGAAATGATCATTGATAATGGTTGCCATGGGGTGGCAATTTTTGGAAGTACAGGGCAGGCACAGTTAATTCCCGTTTCCGAAAAAATTAATTTATTAAATCATCTAGCTTTAAGCAGATATAGAGAAAAATACATAATTGGAACTGGGCTAAATTCATTAGGTGAAACTATTAATTTAATGAGAGTAGCCAGATCATTAAATTTTAAAAAATTTTTAATAATGCCACCAGCTTATTACAAATATGGTGACAAAGAAGTAATAGAATTTTATAGCAAAATAGCTGATGCAATTCCTGATAGTGAAATAATTCTCTATAATTTTGAAAAATTGTGTGGTTATAAGTTTAGTATTGAGTGTGTTGAAAAACTTGTAACAAAATACCCAAAAAATATCGTTGGAGTTAAAGATAGTTCATACAATTTATTTGAAAATTTAAAAATAGATAATTTCTCAGTTCTACCTGGATCAGAATCTAAATTATTAAGAGGTCTTGAGCTAGGTTGTTCGGGTATAATTACTGCTACATGCAATGCTACATCAGAGTTAGCAAGAAAAGTATTTGATGACTTTCAAAATGGACATGAACAAAAAGTTAATCAAAAATTGTGTGATGTGAGAAATGTATTTGAAAAATATAATTTAATATCAGGACTTCACACGTATTTTGGAAAAAATAACGCATTTTATGAAAATCTATTACCTCCTCTAAGTATTTTAAATACTCAAGAGGTAGAAGAACTTAATGATAGCCTAGAAAAGTTAAATTTTTCAACAAAGTCTTCCTTGGCAGCCTAATATGCAACTTGCTAGATTTTTAAATAGTGTTTTTAAGAAAGATGGCTTTATATTAGTTGATGCTAACTCAAAAAGTTACATTATTGGAAACCCAAAAAAAGAAAATCCTATTAAACTTAAAATTCTTAATAAAAAACTTCATTACAAATTATTATTTCATCCAGATCTTTATTTTGGTGAAGCATATACAGATGGTGAAATTAAAATAGAAAATGGAAGTCTGACTGATTTTCTAGATCTTGCACTTATGAATTTTGGAAGAGGAGATCTTAATTTTTTTAGTTACTTAATTAATAGATTAAGGGGATCTTATAGATATTTAACAAATTTTAATTTTATAAAAAAATCGAAAATGAATGTTTCGCATCATTATGATATTTCTGATGATCTATATGATTTATTTTTAGATCCAAAAAGACAATACTCATGTGCTTATTTTAAAAATGAAGATGAATCTTTAGAAGATGCACAAAATAATAAAATAGGACACATTATAAAAAAATTAAATATCAAACCTAATCAAAAAGTTTTAGATATTGGTTGTGGTTGGGGATCATTAGCAATTGACATAGCAAAAAGTGCTAATTGTGAGGTTACTGGAATAACTTTATCTCAAAATCAATTTAACTATTGTCAAAAAAAAGCAAAAGAACTTAATTTAGAAAATCAACTTAACTTTAAGTTAATGGATTATAGAGAGTTAGATGAGAAGTTTGATAGGATAGTGAGTGTTGGAATGTTTGAGCATGTAGGTAGAAAATTTTACCGTAAATTCTTCTCACAAGTTGAAAAATTGCTTAAAGATGATGGAGTTTCGCTGATACATACTATCGGTTCGGTAAATCCACCCAGGGACCCTCATCCATGGATTACGAAATATATTTTTCCAGGTGGTTACACACCAAGTTTAAGTGAGGTTACCACACCAATTGAAAAAGCAGGTTTAATAGTAGCTGATATTGAAGTTTTACGACTTCATTATTCACATACTTTGCGACACTGGAAAGAAAACTGTATCAAAAATAAGGAAAAAATAATTCAAATGTTTGATGAAAGATTTTTTAGAATGTGGGAATTTTATTTAGCTGGTTGCGAGATGGCATTTAAATGGGGTGATCAGGTTGTTTATCAATTTCAATTAACAAAAAATTACAGATCTACTCCAGTTACAAGAGACTATATTTATCAATAAATTATTGATAGATATAAATCTTCTTGAAATGAAAAAATCAAAAAAAAATAAAAATAAAGTAAAAGTTAAAAATCGTAAAAAAATCAAAAATTCAAAAAAGAAAGCAAAACGAAATAAAATTAAAATAAAAAATATTTTAAAAAAAAAAGTTAAGAATTATAAAAAAATAAAAAAAGTTTATATTTCTAAGGTAAAAAAAAAAGAAAACTTTATTTTAAAACTAATCAATTTTCAAAATTCTCTTAAACCCCAATTCAAATTTAATTTAAATTTTAATTTTGAAAAATATATTCAAGGATTTTTTGACAAAATTGCTAACACGATCGATCAGTACAAAATAATTAAAAAAGATGAAGCAAGAAGAATTAAATTAGAAAAACAAGAAAAGGAAAGATTAGAAAAAATTAAAAAAGCAGAAGAAAAACAAAAAGAAGAAGATTTAAAATTTAAACTAAAAGAACAGACTTTAAAAGAAGAAATAAAATTAGAAAAACAAAGAACTAAAGATATAAAATTATTTTTACGAAAAGAACAGGCATTATTAAGAATTGAACAGGCAGAGAAACAAAAACAGTTTTTACAAAAATTAAGATTAGATAAACAAATTGAAAAATTCAGAGTTAGAGAAGTAAAAGAATTAGAAAAACTTGAAAAAATTTCTTTAAAAGAAAAAAGAGATGATTATGCAGGCCTACAACAAAGAATAGAAAAATTAAAAGAAAAATATCGAATTATTAGGGACCAAAAAATCAGAGAGAGAGTTGAGGCTTTAGGTGTAAAAATTCAGGGTGATGAAGATAGAGAAACACTTCTCAGAAAAGAAAAAGAGTATACAATCGCAAGACAAAAAATAGAATTTTCTTTAGAAAGTTTTTACAGAAGTGCAAGTAGTTTAGTTTTTCAATTGAATAAAAGACATGTGACAAGACACATGTCAATTTTTAGATGTATCGATAGAAGATTTGAAACGGGTGAGATTTTTGTAAAATGGGATGAAGCAGCCGACGATGAGTGGTTGTTACTTATTTATATTAAAAATAATTCACCAGATGAAGGTATAGTGATTGAAGACAAAACAAATCCAGAAAAAAATATTTCACATGAATTTAAAAATAATGAAATTTTTAAGGCTTCGGACACAATGGTAGACTCTTTAACTCAGCTTATTGCCAGAAAAAGAGCTAAAAATAGCAATTAATATATCTAAATATATTCAGTAATATCTATCATGCTTTTTGGAATAATTATTATGATCGTTCTATACATAATTCTGAGTTATGTACTTTCTTGGATAAGATATTTCAATAGTCAGGATCCAAGATTAGGTCAATCAACTTGGAGATGGAGTTATGATTATCCGGTAATTGGAGAAAGAGATTTTTCAGATTTAGATGACAAAGACTTTGTGAGGTTAAGAAGGAAAAGAAATAAAATTATTACATTTATGTATGCAATTGTTTTAATTATGTTTTTGCTATCTATGTCTTTATTAAGTGAAATAATGATATTTTTTTTAGCTTAATTTTTTAATTGTTTTTTATTTTTAAGGTATAAAAAATAAGCAATTATCTCATAAACGTAATTAAAAATTGTAAAAATTATTGGTAGTTTAAAAAATTTATATAGAAATCTATATCTAGGTATTTTCTTCCAAACAAACAAAAAAGCTTCAGCTCCCTCTAAAACTTTTTCATCATCTTTCACATGTAGTCGCCTTAAAAGCTGCCTATCATTTTTACTAGTTTCTTTTTCAGCCTGTTCATTGTTGGTGATGTCAATCCAATCTATTCCGTCTATTTTTTCTTTTTTGTATAAGTCTATTTCAGACTTACAAATTTTACAGGAATTGTTGAAATAGACTTTCATAATTCAGTAATTATCTTTTATCAGATTATTGTACATGTGTAAAAAGAGCAGTTGAAAAGATAATATAAACCTTTATGTAATTCCTATGAGTAATTTCTTTGATAAATCTGACTTAGTAAGAAAAGATGCTGAAAATATAGTTTCAGATACTTTAAAAAATTGTGACGATGGAGAGTTGTATTTAGAGGACTCAAAGTCAGAGTCGATTGTCTTAGATGACAATAAGATTAAGAGCTCGAATTATAGTTCTGATCTAGGCTTTGGATTTAGGGCTGTCTCAGAGGAAGTTGTTGCATACTCCTACTCAAATGAGATTTCAAAAGACTCTTTAAAGAATTCAGCAGAAAATCTTCAGTCAACACTTAAATCAATCAAAGGCACTTATAATAACGAGATACCAACATCTAACAAAAAATTTTATAATGATATAAATCCCATAGAACAAAAAACATTAAACTCAAAGCTAGAAGTTCTTAATAAAGTGAATGAGTATTTAAGAAAAAAAGATGGAGCTGTAAAACAGGTTACGGCAAATTTTTTAGGTGAACATAAGTCGATTGAAATAATCAGATCAGGTGGTGAGGCAATTACAGACATCAGACCTTTAATTAGATTTAATGTTTCTGTAATGCTTGAAAAAGATGGAAGAAAAGAAACAGGTGTGTATGGCATTGGAGGCAGGCAGTCTTATGATGATTACTTACAAAATGATAACTGGAAAAGTGTATGTGAGGAAGCTTTCAGAATTGCCTCAGTTAATTTAGAAAGTAAACCTGCACCAGCTGGTGAAATGAAAGTTGTTTTAGGACCAGGTTGGCCAGCAATATTAATCCACGAAGCGATAGGGCATGGTTTAGAGGGTGATTTTAATAGGAAAAAGACATCAGCATTTCATAACCTGATGGGGCAGAAAGTTGCAAGTGAAGGGGTCACAATTGTTGATGATGGCACCATAGACAATAGAAGAGGTAGTCTTACTATAGATGATGAGGGCACACCGACCGAAAGAACTGTCTTAATTGAAAACGGAATTTTAAAAAACTTTATGCAAGACAGACTGAATGCACGTTTAATGAAGACAAGATCGACTGGTTCAGGAAGAAGAGAAAATTACAGACACGTTGTTTTACCAAGAATGAGAAATACCATGATGTTAAGTGGAAAACAAACTCAAGACGAGATGATCAAATCTGTTGATGAGGGTATTTTTGCAGTTAGCTTTGGAGGTGGACAAGTAGATATTACTTCAGGAAAATTTGTATTTAATTGCACAGAGGCTTATGAAATTATTAATGGTAAAATTGGCTCTCCTATAAAAGGAGCAACTTTAATAGGAGATGGTCCCTCTATTTTAAAAGAAGTTTCAATGGTGGGTAATGATATGATGTTAGACCCTGGTATAGGTACATGTGGGAAGGCTGGACAGGGAGTTCCTGTTGGTGTTGCACAACCGTCTATATTAATTGATAAAATGACAGTTGGTGGAACAAAGCTCTAAGTAATGATTAAAGATCAAGATTTTTTAAAAGCCAAGGCAGCCCATTGTTTAGATGTCGCAAAAAAAATTGGAGCTACAAATGCTAGTGTAACTATAGGCCATTCAATTTCTGAAACGGTTAATTTTAGAAATAATAACTTAGACGAGTCTAATCGATCAGATGGATTAGCATTTACTATAGATACTTATATAGGAAAAAAAAAGTCCTCAATTTCCTCATCAAATTTATTAGATCAAAATTTAAATACACTTATAGAGAAATGTTATGAAACAACTAAAATAACTCCTGAGGATGAGTTTAACTCATTACCAGATCAAAACTTACTTGCAGATAGTCTTAAAAATTTAAATATCTATGATGATACTCATATCGAGAATGATAAAAAAATTGATTATTTAAAAGAATTAGAAAGCGCAGCATCAGAGGATAAAAAAATAGTAAACACCGAATCCAGCTTTACTGAAAAAAAATCTAACTTTATTTTAGCAAATAGCGATGGTTTTTGTAGTGGTTATAAAACATCTTCATTTACCGCATCTTGTGTAGCTGTTGCTAAAGATGAAACAAGTATGGAAAGAGATTATGAATATTCAAGTAAGAGATATTTAGATGACATCAAAGACCCTAAATCTTTAGGTAAAATAGCGTGTCACCAAACAATTAGAAAACTAAGTCCAAAAAAAATAGGAAGTGAAAAATTAAGTGTAATATTTGATAAAAGAATTGCAAAAGGGATGCTCAGTGCTTTTGCAAGTGCAATTTCGTCCTCTGCTATTGCAAGAGGAACTTCGTTTCTTAAGGATCAATTAAATGAGCAAATATTTTCTAATTCTATCAACATCATAGATAAACCAGACATAATTAAGGGTTTAGGTTCAAAAAATTTTGATTCAGAAGGTGTTAAATCTGAAACTCTTAATTTAGTAAAAGAGGGTGTACTTAAAAGTTATCTAGTAGATTCTTACAATGGCAGAAAATTAAACCTTAAATCAAATGGGAGAAGTGGAGGCACCACAAATCTATATTTTGAAAATGGAAACCAAAGCTACGATGAATTATTAAAAATGAACTCAAAGTGCATTTACATTACAGAAACTATAGGCCATGGAAGTAATCTTGTAACTGGAGATTACTCTGTTGGAGCAACTGGGTTTTTAGTTGAAAATGGTCAATTTAAATATCCCATAAATGAAATAACAATTGCAGGAAATTTCAAGGATATGTTTAAAAGAATATTTTTAGCAAATGATTTAGATTTTGAATATTCAACAAATTCTCCAACCATGATGATTGAGGGCATGACAGTTGCTGGTAAATGAGTAGTTTTTGTGTAATTGGCTCAGGAATTTCTGGAGCAACTATCGCAAATCTTTTAAACAAAAAACACACAGTTGATTTGTATGACAAAGCAAGAGGCTTAGGAGGGAGATCATCTTTTAAAAGATTAGATAATCAAAGAGGGTTTGATCATGGGACTCAATATTTTTCTCCAAAAACTACAGAATTTAAAAGATTTACTAAAAAGCTAATAGAAAAAAAAATACTAAAAATTTGGGGAGGTAATCATAAATTTTTAAGTGATAAAAAAAAAGAAAATAAAAAACACGTGAAGGTTATTGGCAGAAAAGGAAACAACGACATTAGTAAATATCTTTTAAAAAATGTAAAATGTTATTTTCAAAGTGAACTTAAAAAAATAAATTTTCAAAATAGAAAATGGAATTTGGTATTTAATGATGGTGAAATGAAAAATTATGAAAATTTAATTTTGACCTGTCCATTTCCCCAATTAAAAAAATTATCAAAAAAATATATTAAAAATTCTTTTATAAGAGAAAAGATAAAGATGGATGCAAATATAACAATTTTAATAGAAATAAAAAAAACCAACTTAGGTTATAGTAGTTTTTTATTTAACGATAGAATTCTAGGATGGGCTGGTTATGAAAATAGTAAAAAAAGATTTAAGAGTAAAAGTGATCTTTGGACATTACAAAGTACTTTTAATTGGGCAAATAAAAAAATAAATCAAAATAAAGTACTTAAAAAAACTAATGCTAAAATTTTGATTGATAAATTTTTTAAATTAACAGGAATTAAGCAGACAAAAATACTTTTTTCACTTAACCATGGTTGGAAATACTCCTCAAATTCAAAACCACTGAAATTAAAAAGTTATTGGAACTCTAGATTAAATTTAGGTGTGTGTGCAGATTGGTTTAATGGACCAAGGCTAGAGTCTGGATGGATAAGTGCAAACGACCTTTATAAGAAAATAAATAGTTAAATTATTCATAATTTTTTAATCTATACTCCCAACTTCCCATTCTTTGATACGTAACTTTTACTATTAAAGAAGTTTTTTTATCTAACCAAATATCAAAATTTAATCTTTTATCATCTGGAAGTGTCATGTCTTTGGAGGTTAATTTGAAATGATCAGTCTGATATTCTTTACCATTAATGGTAATTTTTTCTTTTCCAATAAAAGTGACTATCTGCTCTTTTATACTACCTGATATAGGGCTTATTTGACTACTAGCCTGCAAAATTTTATGACTCCACCAGTTGCCAATAGCATTTTCCAAGGGGGCTTCACCAGAGAAAGAAGAACCCACGATATCAAATTTTTTGGTATCTTTGTTTAAAGTTAAGTTTACAAACTTTTCTTTTTTGTTCTGTAAAGTTTTTGAATTAAAAGAAATCAATTTATCTTTTAAATATCTTTCTTCTCCAATGCCTTCGACTTCGAAAACAGTTGCACCCAAAAGTTTTACTTCAAACTTAAATTGGTTCGTTACAAGTGTAACAGCATTCTTTCGTGAAAAAAAATAATAATTATAACCAATTAATTCGTTATTTCTTAAAATTTCCATCTCAATTTTTTTATATTTACTGTAATGACCAATATGTGCATACGAGGCAAAACAAATAAAAATAAATATGATGCTGAGTATGATCTTTTTCATTATAAGCAAGTATTAATAATTAAATAAGTAACAGTATAATATGTTTTTATCTATTAAAAATATTCCTAAGGTATATTGGAGCTCAGATAAAAGCTTTAACCTCAAACCAAAATTATCAACATCATTTTTTTTAATTTTTGGTTTAATTATATTTGGTTTTGGAGAGGGATTATTAATATTATCAACTACAGGAAATTCTCCCTGGTCTGTACTAGCAGAGGGTATTTCTAAAAATTCTAAATTATCTATTGGTGCAGCAACATTTCTAGTTAGTGTAAGTGTACTTTTGTTATGGATATTTTTAAAACAGAAACCAGGCTTGGGAACTATTTTTAATATTATTATTATTTCTGCAATGATCGATATAACTTTATATTTCTTTGATGCCCCATCTTCCGTTTGGTCTAAATATTTACTCTCAATATTATCAGTAATGCTGGTTGGTATAGGAAGTGGTATTTATTTAGTGGCAAATCTTGGTCCAGGTCCAAGAGATGGATTAATGACTGGGTTAACAAAAATTACAAATTTACCCATTGCTCTAGTCAGAGCATGTTTAGAAATTTCAGTTGTAATAGTTGGATGGTATCTGGGCGGAACAGTAGGAGTTGGAACTTTGATTTTTGCTTTTGGAATTGGACCTTGTGTTGCTTTTGGACTCTTTATTGTAAATAAAAGTTTTAGTTAAGCTGCTGCTCCAGATTTTTCACTTCTTTTTCTTTCATGAGGATCAAGAATAGATTTTCTTAATCTACAAGACTCAGGAGTTATTTCTAATGCTTCGTCTGTGTTAAGCATGCTCAATTGCTCCGCAATAGACATTTTCCTAACTGGAGTGAGCACAACGTTTTCGTCAGTTCCCTGTGTTCTCATATTTGTTAATTTTTTCCCCTTCATCACATTGATTATCATATCTCCAGGTTTTGGAGATAATCCAACTATCATACCAGGATATACAGGGTCGTTATGTGTTACGAACATCTCTCCTCTTGCTTGTAAATTAAATATAGCAAAAGCAACTGCTTTACCTTGCTCCATTGCAATTAAAGCTCCGTTTCTTCTTCCCTCCATTTCACCTTCAAAAGGCCCGTAGCTATGAAAAATTCTATTAATAACTCCGTTACCTTTAGTTAGGGTTAAAAATCTACTTGTGTAACCCATTAAACCTCGCGTTGGTGCATGAAAAATTAATCTTTTTTTATCTTTCCCGGTGTCTTTTAAATCTATTAGTTTACCTTTTCTTCTGTTCATCGAGTCTATTACTTTTGAGGAGTATTCTTCGTCTAAATCCATCGTAATTTCTTCAATAGGTTCAAGTTTTTTTCCACTTTCATCTGTTTGATAAAGAACTTTAGGAGGACTGACTGTCATTTCAAATCCTTCTCGTCTCATTTGGGTAAGTAAAATTTCTAACATAAGCTCACCTCTACCACTTACAACAAACGAGTCGTTACCATTATTTTCAGCAAAAGTAATTCCAACATTATTTTGAGCCTCCTGAAGAAGTCGGTCTCTTATTTGAGTGCTCGTAAGTTTTTTACCTTCTTTACCCGCGAGAGGAGATGTATTAACCGTTATAGTTATAGACATTGTAGGTGGATCTATTGGTGTTGCTGAAATTGGTTCATTTACATCTAAATCACAAATGGTATCTGCAACATTAGCCTTTTCTAATCCAGCTATAACTACAATATCCCCAGCCTCACCAACTTCAATTGGTACTTTTTTAGTTCCCTCATATCTAAAAATTTTAGTCAGTTTACCTTCATCTACTTTTTCACCTTTTAAATTAATTGCTTTTATTGACTGATTAGCTTTAGCGGTTCCTTGGGTAATTCTGCCTACTAAGCTTCTTCCTAAAAAACTATCTGCATAAAGAAGTGTAGATAACATTGCAAAAGGTTTTTCTTTTTCAAATTTTGCTGGTTTTACATGATCAAGAATTAAATCCAGAAGTGGATTTAAATTCTCTCTAGGTCCGTCCACTTCAGTGTCTGCCCATCCAGATCTGCCACTTGCGTATAAAACTGGGAAATCTAGTTGCTCCTCATTTGCATCTAGGCTTACAAATAAATCAAATGTTTCATCTAAAACTTCATTAGCCCTTTGATCGGCCTTATCAAGTTTGTTAATTACAACAATTGGTTTTAGTCCTTGTTTTAAAGCCTTAGATAAAACAAATTTTGTTTGAGGCATTACTCCTTCTGCAGAGTCTATAAGGAGCAGAGCACCATCAGCCATACTTAAAACTCTTTCAACTTCTGCTGCAAAGTCTCTGTGACCTGGTGTATCAATTATGTTAATTCTAGTATCTTTCCAATTAATTGAAGCAGGTTTAGCTAAAATTGTAATTCCTCTTTCTTTTTCTAGTTCGCCAGAATCCATTAATCTTTCATCAACCACTTCGTTTTCTCTAAATGATCCACTTTGTTTCATTAGATTATCAATCAAAGTAGTTTTACCATGGTCTACATGGGCTATAATAGTGATGTTTCTTATATCATTGCTCATAAAATGTGGTTCTTATACCTATTTAATTATTTTTTAAAACTTAAAAAAAACTAACGTTTAGTGAAGATTTTATTAAATTTGATGTTTATTTTGCTTTTTTTTGCTTTTCTTTTTTAAGTTTTCTTTTTTCTTTAAAACTGAATTTTGCTTTTTTTTTAATACTGGAGTCTTTAAAGGATTTTCCACTATATCTTTTTGACATATAATTATTTTACCCAAAAAAAAGGCCATCATAAGATGGCCTTTTAAATTTTATATTTGAGTGGGGTTACATTCCCATGCCACCCATGCCACCCATGCCGCCCATTCCACCAGGCATACCAGCAGGCATTCCACCACCAGCATCTTTTTCTTCTGGTTTGTCAGCAATCATTGCTTCTGTAGTTACTAATAATCCAGAAATTGATGCAGCATCTTGCAGAGCAGTTCTCACAACCTTAACTGGGTCGATGATACCTTTTGCAAACATATCGCAATATTCTTCGCTTTGAGCATCATAACCATATGAATTTTTCTTTTGCTCTAACAATTTACCAACTACTACTGAACCATCTACACCAGCATTTTTTGTAATTTGTCTGATTGGAGCTTCTAGTGCTTTTCTTACTAGTTCAACGCCAGCTTTTTGATCATCACCTTTAGCTTTTACTTTATCAAGGTTTTGAGCAGCATAAAGAAGCGCACATCCACCACCTGTAACAATACCTTCCTCAACAGCGGCTCTAGTTGCATTTAAAGCATCTTCAACTCTATCTTTTCTTTCTTTAACTTCTACTTCAGTAGCACCACCAACTTTGATAACTGCAACACCACCTGCAAGTTTAGCAAGTCTTTCTTGAAGCTTTTCTCTATCATAGTCAGAAGTTGTTTCATCAACTTGTTGTTTAATTGATCCACATCTCGCTTCGATATCAGATTTTTTACCACTACCACTCACGATAGTACTATTATCTTTATCGACTTTAATTTTTTTACAAGACCCAAGATCCTCAAGTTTAACATTTTCAAGTTTAATTCCTAAATCTTGAGAAATTACCTGTCCACCAGTTAGAATAGCAATATCTTCAAGCATTGCTTTTCTTCTATCACCAAAACCTGGAGCTTTTACTGCTACAACTTTTAATCCACCTCTTAATTTGTTTACTACTAAAGTTGCTAAAGCTTCACCTTCAACGTCTTCAGAAATAATCATTAAGGGTCTTCCAGATTGCACAACTGCTTCTAAAAGAGGAACCATTGGTTGTAAGTTTGTTAGTTTACTTTCATGAAGTAAAATATAAGGATTATCTAACTCTGTAGTCATCTTATCACTGTTAGTTATAAAGTATGGTGATAAGTACCCTCTATCAAATTGCATACCCTCGACAACATCTAACTCAGTATCGATTCCTTTTGCTTCTTCAACAGTGATAACACCTTCATTACCAACTTTTTGCATTGCTTTAGCAATCATTGAACCAATTTCTTTATCACCATTAGATGAAATTGTACCAACTTGAGCTATTTCATCACTATCTTTAACTTTTTTAGCAGATGAAATAAGATTTTCTTTTACTGCTTCTACAGCAGAATCAATTCCTCTTTTGACATCCATTGGATTCATTCCAGCAGTAACATATTTTACACCCTCTGTTACAATTGCTTGAGCTAAAATAGTTGCTGTCGTTGTTCCGTCTCCAGCTTCTTCATTAGTTTTGCTAGCAACTTCTTTAACCATTTGAGCACCCATGTTCTCAAACTTGTCATCAAGATCAATTTCTTTTGCAACTGACACACCATCTTTTGTAATTCTTGGGGCACCATAAGATTTATCCATTACAACATTTCTTCCTTTTGGACCCAAAGTTACTTTAACAGTATCAGCTAAAATATTTACACCCCTCATCATTGCCGCTCTTGCTTCAGCGTCAAATTTAATTAGTTTTGCCATTTTATTTTCTCCTTTAAATTAAATTATTTACCTGAAATACCCATAATGTCAGACTCTTTCATTATGCTGTATTCTTTACCATCAATTTTGACTTCAGTTCCTGACCATTTGCCAAATAAAACTTTGTCACCAACTTTAACATCCATTGGAATTAATTTTCCATCTTCTGTTTTTGCACCACCACCAACAGCAACTACTTTTCCTTCCTGTGGTTTTTCTTGTGCAGTATCTGGAATGATTATCCCACCAGCAGTTTTTTCACTACTGTCTAATACTTCGATTAATACTCTGTCATGTAACGGTTTGAACTTCATAAAATCTCCTTTATAATTCTATATAAATATGGGCTTCATATAGATATTACGCCATCTATTTCAAGACTGGATATTCAAATACCATCTAATAATGCTAGGAAATTCAAGATTTTATGGTTTATACCTTATTTAATGACTAAAAATTTAGATACAGACGGCCTTTGTTCAATTGCCCATAAATATGATCTATTTTATATAGATTTATGGGGTGTTGTTCATAATGGTATTAAACTTTTTGAAGGCGCGATTGGTACTCTTAAAGAGCTTAAAAGAAATAATAAAGATTTTGTTTTATTAACTAATGCACCACGACCAAATGATACTGTCAAAAAATTTTTAGAGAAAATGGGGATGGAAGAAGAGCTAAGAGATCATGTTTTTACTTCAGGTGAGGCAGCCCTAAATTACCTAAAAAAATCATACTCATCAAAAAAATTTTTTCACATAGGCCCCCCAAGAGATTTTGACTTATTTAATCCTTTTAAAAAAAATAAATCGAGTGATCTTGTGGATAGCGAATACTTACTATGTACAGGACTATTTGATGATCACAACAACGATTTGAATTATTATAAAAATTTATTCGAAGCTCATATTCATAAAAAGATGATATGCACAAATCCTGATTTAATTGTTGATCGTGGAAATGTCAGAGAGTTATGCGCAGGTTCAGTTGCAATGGTTTTCGAAAAAATGGGTGGAGAAGTGGTATACTTTGGAAAACCACATGCTGAAGTTTATAATCTATCTATCGATAACTTAGATAAAAGAACTTTGGCAATAGGAGACAATTTAAATACTGATATTAAGGGAGCTAACTTATTGAATTATGACTCGTTATTAATTTCTAATGGTATTCATAAGTTAGAAATTTTAAATAAGGGAATTTCAGAGGTATCTAAAGAATATGAAACAGTTGTAAACTATACTCAGTCGGATCTTAGATGGTAAAATTATATAAAAACTTTAATATAAAAAATATTCATAAAAATTCTATAATTTTAATAGGAAATTTTGATGGAGTGCATTTGGGTCATCAGAAATTATTTAAATTAGCAAACTCATATAAGAAAAAATATAAGCTTAAAATTGGTGTGGTTAGGACTCCACATTAAAAAGTGACCTTACTGTTGGACCTCCAATAGATTTTGCAGTT
>OCOW01000010.1_pt1 | contig 18472 bp, 28 predicted proteins | sample 1535251 | NCBI WGS metagenome assembly OCOW01 (sample SAMEA3275632, study PRJEB22092) | marine metagenome | biome: ENVO:marine biome; feature: ENVO:water; material: Sterivex cartridges | collected 2014-06-21T08:30:05+00 | depth 0 m | reverse complement strand
ACAAAGTTAAAGCAAATACAAAAATTTGTGAATGGGATCCATACACAACACCAGTCATAGCTGAAAAAAGTGGTGAGGCTAGCTTTGTTGATTTGATTGATGGTGTTTCTATTCAAGAAACTACTGATGATGCAACTGGTATATCTTCTAAATCTGTAATTGACTGGAGAGGTCAATCAAAAAGTACAGATTTAAAACCAAGAATTACTTTAAGAGATGAAAAAGGAAACGTAATTAAAAAAGCTGATGATAATGAAGCTAGGTACTATCTAGTACCAGACTCAATTTTATCTATAAAAGATGGACAAAAGGTTTTTGCAGGAGATGTTATTGCAAGATTACCTAAAGAAACTACTAAAACAAAAGATATTACTGGTGGTCTTCCAAGAGTTGCAGAATTATTTGAAGCAAGAAAAGCAAAAGACAGTGCAATTATTGCTGAAAATGATGGCCAAGTTGTTTTTGGTAAAGAGGTGAGAGGCAAACAAAGGGTTTCGATAGTACCAGAAGATGGAGCAGAACCTTCAAATTATTTAATACCAAAAGGTAAGCATATTAATTTCAATCCTGGTGAAAGAATTCAAAAAGGTGAATATCTTCTCGATGGTCAGCCATTACCACACGATATTTTAAGAATTCTAGGTATTAAAGAATTAACAGAATATTTCGTCAACCAAGTTCAAGAAGTTTACAGATTACAAGGTGTAATCATTAACGATAAACACATTGAAACTATTTTAAGACAAATGTTGAAAAAAGTTGAGGTCAAAGTTTCTGGAGATTCTTCTTATTTACCTGGTGAAATTGTGGATAGAATTAAATTTGAAAATACAAACGAAAAATTGGTTGCCGAAGGTAAAGACCCAGCTGTTGGAGAAAGAGTATTAATGGGAATTACTAAAGCATCATTGCAAACAGAGTCATTTATTTCTGCAGCATCTTTCCAAGAAACTACAAGAGTATTAACAGATGCGGCCATTAAGGGTAAAGTTGATCCATTAAACGGTCTTAAAGAGAACGTTATTGTTGGTAGATTAGTACCCGCAGGAACTGGAAATATAAAAAATAATTGGAACAAGAAAGCTCTTATGGATGATAATGAGTTCTTATCCGAACAAGAAAAAATTGAGAGCTCGGAGCCGTCTGAAACACAAGCAAATCAGTAAAAAAATCGCTTAATACTTGAAATTTTAGTTTGACAATGGTCAATTAATAAGTAATTTGGCGGTGTTTTTGGTTGGAATGTAGTGCTTCTAACAGTGCTAAACGCTGCCACAAAATAACCTGTCAGTTATTTTCATCTAAAAATAAATTAATTAATTTTAAAAATTTATGCCAACAATTAACCAATTGTTAAGAAAAAAAAGAGTTAAACAAGTATCTAGGAACAAAGTTCCTGCTTTACAAAAACAACCTTTAAAAAGAGGTGTTTGTGTTAAAGTTTATACGACCACACCAAAGAAACCCAATTCAGCTTTAAGAAAAGTTGCAAGAGTAAGACTATCAAATGGTTTTGAAGTTACAGCTTATATTCCTGGTGAGGGTCACAATCTACAAGAACACTCAGTGGTTCTGATAAGAGGTGGAAGGGTAAAAGATTTACCAGGTGTCAGGTATCATATTCTTAGAGGTAATCTCGATACCCAAGGCGTTGCTAACAGAAAACAAAGAAGATCTTTGTACGGAACAAAAAAAGGTAAGTAATGTCTAGAAAAAAAACCCAACCTAAAAAAAACGTTGTTCCAGATCCAAAATTTAACTCAACAATAATTCCAAAATTAATAAATAATATTATGTACGATGGCAAAAGGGGTGTTGCTGCTAAAATTGTTTATGATGCAATCGATAAAATAAAAACGAAAAGCAAAGACGAGCCAATTAATATTTTTAATGAAGCTATCAATAATATTAAGCCAACAGTAGAAGTTAGATCAAGAAGAGTTGGTGGTGCAACTTATCAAGTTCCTGTTGAGGTTAAAAGTAAAAGAGCACAAGCTCTAGCAATTAGATGGTTAGTAGACTCAGCAAGAAAAAGAAAAGATAAACATATGTCAGATAAAATTTTTAATGAACTTTACGATGCATATGAAAAAAAAGGTGCTGCAGTTAAAAAAAGAGAGGATGTTCATAAAATGGCAGAGTCTAATAAGGCTTTTGCTCATTTTAGATGGTAAAAAATTATGGCTAGAACTCATACTTTAGATAAATATAGAAATATTGGGATCATGGCTCATATAGATGCTGGTAAAACAACTACCACAGAAAGAGTTTTATATTACACAGGAAAAAGTCACAAAATTGGAGAAGTTCATGATGGAGCTGCAACAATGGACTGGATGGAACAAGAGCAAGAAAGAGGAATTACTATAACATCAGCAGCAACAACTTGTTTTTGGAATGATCATAGAATTAATATAATTGATACCCCAGGTCACGTAGATTTCACAATTGAAGTTGAAAGATCACTTAAGGTCTTAGATGGAGCTGTTGCAGTATTTGATGGTGTAGCAGGTGTAGAACCACAATCTGAAACTGTATGGAGACAAGCAGATAAATATAAAGTTCCTCGAATTTGTTTTGTTAATAAATTAGACAGAACTGGTGCAGATTTCTTTAGATGTGTCGACATGATCAGAGATAGATTAGGGGCAAAACCTTTGGTTCTTCAAGTTCCTATAGGTGCAGAAGCCTCTTTAATGGGGGTTGTTGATCTAGTCAAAATGAAAGCACAAGTATGGAAAAACGAGGCTCTAGGAGCAGAGTGGGAATATAAAGATATCCCAGAAGATCTAAAAGAAATTTGTGAAAAATATAGAACAGAATTAGTTGAAACAGCAGTTGAGCAAGATGAAAAGCTCATGGAAGCTTATTTAAATGGAGATGAAATCAAAGAAGAAGATTTAATTAAATGCATAAGAAGTGGAACTTTAAATTTTAGTTTTGTACCAGTTTTAACTGGTTCAGCTTTTAAAAATAAAGGTGTGCAGCCTTTACTTGACGCTGTTGTACATTATTTACCAAGTCCTGTTGATATTGGCTCTATTAAAGGAACAAAATTAGGGTCTGAAGATGAGATGGAAATGAAATTTGATGACAATGTACCATTTTCAGCTTTAGCTTTTAAAGTTGCTAACGATCCATTTGTTGGTTCTTTAACTTTTATAAGAATTTATTCAGGAACAGTTAAAACTGGAACTGCTGTATTTAATTCATCAAAAGAAAAAGAAGAGAGAGTTGGGAGAATGCTATTAATGCATGCTAACTCTAGAGAAGATATTAAAGAAGCTAATGCAGGAGATATAGTTGCTTTAGCTGGACTAAAAAATACTATTACAGGTCATACTTTATGTGATGAAGAAAATTCTGTTTTACTTGAGCCTATGGAATTCCCTGACCCTGTTATTGAAATTGCAGTAGAGCCAAAAACAAAAGCTGACCAAGAAAAAATGGGTGAAGCTTTAGGTAGATTAGCAAAAGAGGATCCATCCTTTAGAGTTACCTCCGACGAAGAGTCTGGTCAAACGATCATTAAAGGAATGGGTGAGTTACACTTAGACATTATTGTTGATAGAATGAAAAGAGAATTTAAAGTTGAAGCGAATGTAGGTGCACCACAAGTTGCTTATAGAGAGACAATTGAAGCAGCTTCTGAAGTAGAATACACTCACAAAAAACAAAGTGGTGGAGCCGGACAATTTGCTAAAGTTAAATTGTTAGTTGAGCCACAAGAGGCTGGCAAAGGAAGAGAAGTTGAAAGTAAAATCAAAGGTGGAGCAATTCCTAAAGAATTTATACCTGGTGTAGAAAAAGGAATTGAAACTATATCAGATGGTGGAATTCTAGCTGGTTTCCCAATGATAGATTACAAAGTAACTATTTTAGATGGACTTCATCACGATGTTGACTCAAGTGTTTTAGCTTTTGAATTAGCAAGTAGAGCTTGCTTTAAAGAAGCGTGTACAAAAGGTGGTTTGAAGCTATTAGAACCAGTTATGAGAGTAGAAGTAGTAACTCCAGAAGATTATATGGGTGATGTAATTGGAGATCTAAACAGTAGAAGAGGTCAAATTAGTACCCAAGAGCAAAGAGGAAACGCAACTGTAATTACAGCCATGGTGCCTCTAGCGAATATGTTTGGATACATTAATAATTTAAGATCAATGTCACAAGGCAGAGCTCAATATTCTATGTTTTTTGATCATTATTCTAAAGTCCCACAAAATGTTCAGGACGAAGTAACTAAAAAGATTGCAGGGTAATTATGGAAAAACAGAATATTAGAATTAAACTTAGAGCCTACGATAACAAGGTATTAGATGCATCAACAGAGGAAATAGTAAATACAGTAAAAAGAACTGGTGCAACAATTAAGGGACCAATACCTCTACCCACAAGAATTGAAAGATATACTGTACTAAGATCACCTCATATTGATAAAAAAAGTAGAGAACAATTTGAGACCAGAACACACAAAAGATTGATAGATATTATTGAACCAACACCTCAAACAGTAGAAGCATTAATGAAATTAGACTTAGCTTCTGGTGTGGATGTGGAAATAAAAATTTAATTATGAGTGAAATAGCTTTAATAGGTAAAAAAATTGGAATGACTAGAGAATTTTACAAAACTGGTCAGATAGTTCCTGTCACTGTCTTGAAAGTAGAGAAAGCCAGAGTAATTCAAGTTATTGAAGAAGAAAACCGTGGATATAAAGCAGTGCAACTTGGTTATGGTAAGATTAAAAATTCGAAGCTAACAAAAGCAATGAAAGGTTTTTTTGCTAAAAAAAACACTGAAGCAAAAAAAAAATTAAAAGAATTTAGAGTAAATGATACCTCTGCATATAAAGAAGGCAATGAGTTTGGTTTGGAAATTTTTAAAGATACTAAATTTGTAGACACAAGATCAAAAACTATTGGTAAAGGTTTTGCAGGTGCTATGAAAAGACACAACTTTGGTGGCTTAAGAGCTAGTCACGGAGTATCTGTCTCTCACAGAGCACATGGTTCAACAGGTCATAGCCAAGATCCAGGAAAAGTTTTCAAAGGTAAGAAAATGGCAGGTCATATGGGTGATAAATTAAGAACTATGCAAAATATTGAGATTATTAAAACAGATTTAGATAATCAATTGCTTTACCTAAAAGGATCAATTCCTGGCTCAAAAAATTCTGAGGTATTGGTTAAAGGTTCAGTTAAAAATATTAGTAAAATGACAATTGCAGAAAAATTAGCTGCAGCTGAACAAGCAAAGAAAACACCTGATAAGAAGAAAAAATAATGAAATTAGATAAAATTAGTATAGATGGAAAAAAAGACAGTATTGAGGTCTTGGATAAAATTTTTTCAGCAAAAGTAAATAACAAACTTGTTAGCAGTGTACTTTATAAAACAAACGCAAATTATAAAGGTAGACATGCTAAGACAAAGCAACAAAACGAAGTTAGAGGTCCAACATCTAAAATTTATGCTCAAAAAGGAACTGGTGGAGCTAGGCACGCAAGTAGAAAAGCTCCAATTTTTGTAGGAGGTGGTATAGCACACGGACCAAAAGGTGAATTAGCCTACAAAAAGAGAAAATTAAATAAAAATGAAAAAAAATTGAGTGTTGCTTCATTAATTACTGAAAAAAATAATAACAAAAACTTATTAATTTTAAATGATTTTAGTTCTGAGATTAAAAAAACTAAAGAAATGAGTTCAATAATTAATAAACTGGAAATTTCAAACTCACTATTGATACTAGATAAAAATTCTAAAGAAAAAATAGAAAAATCTGCAAGAAATATTCCTAATGTTAAGGTTACAGATGTTAATCATTTTAGCGCCTACGATATTATTAAATTTAAAAAAGTTGTATTTACAGAGAGTTCAGTAAAAGAACTAGAAAAGAGATATTCTTAAAATGGATAAAATACATTTATACGATAAAATTCTTTCGCCAGTTGTGACTGAGAAATCAACAAATTTATCTGAATTGAATAAAATTACATTTAAAGTACCCGAGGGTGCTAATAAGAAAAATCTTAAAAAAAATATTGAAAAGATTTTCAAAGTAAATGTTACTAAAATTAATATTATCAATAAACAGAATAGAACTAAAATTACTAGAGGGAAAAAAGTAAAAGTATCAGGATATAAAAAAGCAATAATTACACTAAAAAAAGGTCAAAGTATTGATCTAACTACAGGAATTTAATAAATGGCATTAAAAACTTTCAAACCCTACACAAAATCTACTAGAGGTACTATTTTAGTTGATAGAACTGGATTATGGAAAGGTAAACCATTTAAATCTCTTGTATCCCCTAAAAATGCCATGAAGGGTAGAAATAATAATGGTCACATTACTTCAATAAATAGAGCAGGCGGTCATAAGAAAATGTATAGACATGTCGATTTTTATAGAAAGAAATTTGACATGGAAGCTACAGTTGAAAGAGTAGAATATGATCCAAATAGATCATGCTATATTATGTTGGTTAAATTTGAAGATGGAACTCATTCATATTTTCTTGCACCTCAAAAAATAAATATAGGTGACAAAATTGAAAGTGGATCAAAAAAAGAGATAAAAATTGGTAATTGTATGCCATTGCAAGATATTCCAGTTGGTATCAATATTCATAATGTTGAAATTCAGCCTGGTGGTGGTGGAAAAATTGCTAGATCTGCAGGTTCTTCTGTAACAATAAGTGGATTGGATGGAAATTACAGTTTGATTAAACTTGCTTCAGGTGAAGTAAGAAAAATTGATTCAAGAGCTTTAGCAACAATAGGAATTTTAAGTAATCCAGATCAAAAAAATATTAAAATTGGAAAAGCAGGTAGATCAAGATGGCTAGGGAGAAGACCGCACACAAGAGGTGTTGTTAAAAACCCTGTGGATCACCCTCATGGAGGAGGTGAAGGTAAATCTGCTGGTGGAAGACATCCTGTTTCACCTACTGGTCAATCAGCAAAAGGATTAAAAACAAGAGATAATAAGAGAACAGATAAATTTATAATCAAGAGAAGAAACAAAAGGAAGGATACTAAATAATGGCTAGAGCAGTTTGGAAAGGACCTTTTGTAGAAGAAAGTTTAATGAAGAAAGTTGACAAATATAAAGATGACCCAAAAAAAATTCCTATCAAAACATGGTCAAGAAAATCAACTATTTTACCTGACTTTGTTGGAGTTAGCTTCCAAATTTATAATGGAAAAAAATTTATACCAATTACAATATCAGAAGATATGGTTGGACATAAGCTAGGTGAGTTTGCACCAACAAGAACATTTTTTGGTCATACACCTGCAGATAAAAAAGCTAAACCTGCTACAGCGGATAAGAAATAATTATGGGTAAAAAAAAGAAAATTGAAAAGAATAACGATAAGACTGTAAAGTCTATCAATAATGGCGTTAGATCAAGTGTCAGAAAACTTAATCCAATACTAAAAAGTATAGTTGGAAAAAAAGTTGATGTAGCAATCAGAGATTTACAGTTCTCTGAAAAAAGAATTACAAGAGATATTAGAAAAACAATCAGTTCAGCAGTTGCAAACGCAGAAAATAACTTTCAGTATGACATTGATAATCTAGTTGTTAAGGAAGCATATTGTGGAAAAAAAATTGTTATGAAAAGATTTAGACCTCGTGCAAAAGGGAGAGCAGCTCCAATTTTGAAACCTTGGTCTTCAGTTACAATAATTTTATCAGAAACAAAACAAATGGAGAAGCATGGGTCAAAAAGTTAATCCTGTAGGTTTTAGATTAGGTGTAAACAGAGGTTGGGATTCTGTTTGGTACGCTAAGAAAAAAGATTTTGGTAACTACTTAATTGAAGATTTTAAAATCCGTGAATATATAAAAAAAAATGTTATCAATTCAGGTGTGTCCAAAGTTATGATTGAACGAACATCTAACAAGTGTTACGTGACTATCTATACTTCTAGACCTGGTTTTGTGATTGGTAAAAAGGGAAGTGATATTGATAAAATAAAAAACAATCTGTCAAAATTCACTAAGAACGAAGTAAATTTAAATATTAAAGAAGTAAAAAAACCTGAGACCAATGCTTATTTAGTTGCAGAGAATATCGCACAACAGCTAGTGAAAAGAATTTCATATAGGAGAGCAATGAAAAGAGCTATGCAATCGTGTATTAGATTAGGTGCAAAAGGTATAAAAGTTTCTGTCAGTGGAAGATTAGGTGGAAATGAAATTGCTAGAACTGAATGGTTAAGGGATGGAAGCATTCCTTCACACACATTAAGAGCAGATATTGATTACGCTGAAGCAGAAGCGCTAACTACTTATGGAATAATTGGAATTAAAGTTTGGATTTACAAAGGTGAGGTTTTTGCAAGAGAATTTAGCCAAGAAACGAATAAAGCAATACCACAAGAGGGCAAACAGTAATGCTACAACCAGTTAGAACTAAGTGGAGAAAAGCTCATAAAGGTAGAATTCATGGTACCGCTACAAGAGCAAGTACCATTAATTATGGAGCTTATGCCTTAAAAGCTTTACAGCCCGAAAGAATAACTGGTAAACAAATTGAAGCTGCTAGAGTTGCACTAACAAGACATATGAAAAGACAAGGTAGAGTTTGGACAAGGATTTTTCCTAATATACCCGTTTCCAAGAAACCGATTGAGGTCAGAATGGGTAAAGGAAAAGGATCTCCAGAGTATTTTGCTTGTAGAGTTAAACCAGGTAGAATTTTATTTGAGGTTGATGGTGTTTCAGAACAAATAGCAAAAGAGGCTCTATATAAAGCTTCAGCAAAATTACCAATTAAAACAAAAACAATTAAGAGATTTGTATAATGAAAAAGCAAGAAATTAAAAAATTATCAAAGGATGAAGTTTTGAAGAATATTGAGAAACTTAAAAAAGATCTTTTTAATTTTAGATTTCAGAAAATGAATTCACAAATAACAAATCCAGCTAAAATTGGAGAAACAAGAAAAACAATAGCGAGATTAAAAACTATATTAAAAGGAAAAATAAATGCCTAAAAAAATACTAACAGGTGTAGTTATAAGTGATAAGCCAAACAAAACGGTGACTGTAATGGTTGAGCGAAAGTATTCACATCCTGTGCTTAAAAAAGTAATTAGGGTTAGAAAAAATTATAATGCCCATGATGAAAACAATAAATTCAAAACAGGTGATAAAGTATCAATAATTGAAAGTAAGCCTTTTTCAAAAAATAAAAAATTTCAAGTTATGGAGAATACAAAATAATGATTGGTGTACAAACAGAATTACAAGTAGCTGATAATACTGGTGCAAAAAGAATAGAGTGCATCAAAGTTCTTGGTGGATCTAAAAGAAGATATGCAAGTATCGGAGATACAATTGTTATTGCTGTTAAAGAAGCTATACCTAAAGGTAAAGTCAAAAAGGGAACAGTTCATAAGGCAGTTGTTGTTAGAGTTAAAAAAGGAATTCATAGAAATGATGGTTCAAAAGTAAAATTTGATAATAATGCAGCAGTTTTAGTAGATGACAAAGGTGAACCAGTTGGTACTAGAATTTTTGGGCCTGTCACAAGAGAATTAAGAAGCAGAGGTCAAATGAAGATAATCTCATTAGCTCCGGAGGTTTTATAAAATGATTAAAAAAGGTTTAAAAGTGAGAGTTTTGACTGGTAAAGATAGAAAAAAAGAGGGTGAAGTCATAGAAATTGATAGAGCAAATAATAGAGCAAAAGTAAAAGAAATTAATATGGTTAAAAAACATGTTAAGACAACTAAAGAGAAAAAAGGTGGTATTTTTCCAAAAGAGAGTTTTATTCATTTATCTAACTTAAAATTAATTGATGAAAAAGTTGCAAAAAAAAAAGAGGCTAAAAAATAATGACTCCGAGATTAAAAGAAATATTTAATAAAGAAATTCAGCCAGCATTGAAAGATCAATTTGGATTTAAAAATATTTATATGGCACCAAAAATTGAAAAAATTGTTTTAAATATGGGTCTTGGATTAGATGCTTCAGATGCAAAAATTCTAAAATCTTGTGAAGAAGATATGGCTAAGATTACTGGACAAAAACCAGTTACAACAAAGTTTAAAAAGTCAGTTGCTAATTTTAAGACAAGAAAAGGATCTAATGCTGGTTTAAAAGTTACACTCAGAAAGAACAAAATGTATGAATTTTTAGATAGATTAGTTAATATTGCTTTGCCTAGAATTAAAGATTTTAGAGGACTATCTCCAAAAGGATTTGACAAATTTGGCAATTACACATTTGGTATTAAAGAACATATAATTTTTCCTGAAGTTAGTTTTGATAGAGCTGAAAAGGTGAGAGGACTAGATATTATAATTGTCATTAAAGCGATTAATAAGGAACATAGTTTCGCATTATTAGAAAAAATGAATTTTCCATTTATAAAAAAAGGAGATAATTAAACATGGCTAAATTGAGCGCTGTAAATAAAAATAAAAGTAGAATTAAATTATCAGATAGGCTTTACAAGAAAAGAGCAGATTTGAAAAAAATAGTGATGGATAAAAAAATTACACTTGAAGAAAGATTTAAGGCACAACAAAAATTATCAAAATTACCAAGAAACTCAGCAAAAACCAGAGTTATGAATAGATGTGAAATAACTGGAAGACCGCATGGAGTTTATAGAAAATTAAAAATTTCAAGAATTGCATTAAGACAATTAGGATTACAAGGAAAGATACCAGGTTTAGTTAAATCTAGCTGGTAGAAAGGATAATTATGAGTTTAAGTGACCCAATAGGAGATATGATTGCAAGAGTTAAAAATGCTCAAGCTAGAAATCATAAAAAAGTAGAATTGCCTTCTTCTAATTTTAAAACAAAAATTGCTGATATATTAAAAAATGAGGGATTTATAAAAGATTTCAAAATAAATGCTGAAGATAAAAAACCTACTTTATCCTTAGAATTAAAATATCATTCTGGAAATCCAGTTATTAGTGCATTTGAAAGAGTCTCAAAGCCTGGAAGAAGAATATTCTCAAGTGCAAGCGGTCTACCGAAAATTAATAATGGACTTGGTATTGCTATAATCTCTACACCAAAAGGTGTTATGACTGATATCGATGCCAGAAAACAAAAAGTCGGTGGAGAAATAATCTGTAAGGTATTTTAATGTCTAAAATAGGTAAAATAAATATATCAATCCCTGAAAAAGTAAAAGTTGCTGTAGCTGGTAATATTATCAACATTGAGGGCCCATTAGGTAAAAAATCAATCAATATTGATCTTGATATGTTTAATTTAGATATAAAAGAGGGAAAAGAAATATCAATCAAACCTAAAAAAGTTGATCAAAATTCAAAAAGACTTTGGGGTATGAATAGAAGCTTAATTAATAATGCTGTTATAGGCTCTAGTGCTGGTTATGAAAAAATCTTAGAATTAGTTGGTGTAGGATACAGAGCTGCTCTTAAAGGTAATCAATTAAATTTACAATTAGGATATAGTCACGATATTGATTTCGATATACCAGAAGGGATTAAAATTGCAGTTGAAAAACAAACAACTTTAAAAATTACAGGCTCAGACAAGCAACTTGTTGGTGCTGTTGCATCCAAAATTAAAACCTTAAGAAAAATAGAACCTTATAAAGGTAAGGGAATTAGAGAAAAAGGACAATACGTTCTTAAAAAAGAAGGAAAGAAAAAATAATGAAACTAAACACAAGTATTAGAAAAAGGTTTCGTGTAAGCAACAAAGTTAAAAGGGTTGCGGCAAGCGACAGATTTAGATTGAGTATCTCAAGATCAGCAAAAAATATTTCGGCTCAAATAATTGATGATATTAAAAAGGTAACATTATTGTCTGCATCTTCAGTTGAAAAGGACCTTAAGTCTGGTGAAAAAGTGAACAAAACTGAACTATCTAAACTAGTGGCACAAAAATTAGCAAAAAAGGCTCAAGAAAAAAACATAACCAAAATCTATTTTGATAGAGGTTCGTATAAATATCATGGCAGAGTTAAAGCTTTTGCTGAAACTTTAAGAGAAAATGGAATGGAATTTTAATATGGAAAATTTTAAAGATAAAAAAAACGACGATATACTAGAAAAATTAGTTCACATAAACAGAATTACTAAAGTTGTGAAGGGTGGAAGAAGATTTGGTTTTTCAGCACTAGTCGTAGTTGGCAATCAAGCAGGAAAAATTGGAATAGCTCATGCAAAAGCGAAACAAGTTCCAGATGCCATTAAAAAAGCTAATGAAATGGCTAGAAGAAAACTTACTCATATTCCCCTTAGGGAAGGCAGAACTATACATCATGATGTTAAAGCAAAAGATGGTTCTGGTAGAATTGTTTTAAGAGCAGCATCTAAAGGAACAGGTATTATCGCTGGAGGACCTGTTAGAGCAGTTTGTGAAGTTTTAGGTGTAAAAGATATTGTGGCCAAATCAATGGGTACTTCTAATGCGCACAACGTTATCAGAGCAACAATGAAAGCTCTAATGAAACAAAGCTCACCTAAACAAATATCTGCAATAAGAAATAAGAAAATTTCAGAAATAGTTGAAAAAAGAGGATAATGATAAGTTTAAATAACAGAGAAAAGATAAATAAATCTAAAATTAGAGTTGGAAGAGGTATTGGCTCTGGTAAAGGCAAAACATCAGGCAGAGGAGTTAAAGGCCAAAAATCAAGATCTGGTGTCGCTATTAAAAGTTTTGAAGGTGGTCAAATGCCATTGTATAGAAGATTACCAAAGAGAGGATTTAATCCAATCTCAAAGGAACAAGTAGCAATTTTAAACTTAGAAAAAATTCAATCATATATTGATAAGAAAAATATAAACCCTAACGAAGTGCTTAATTCTGAATTATTAAAAAAGTTAAAATTAATAAATAAGAATTCAAAAAAACTTAAGATTTTAGGTACAGGTGAAGTTAAGGATAAAATTAATATTGAAGCAGATTTAGCTTCAAAGTCCGCAATAGAAAAACTTGAAAAAATTGGTGGATCTATTCAACTAAAAAAATAGTTAATTGATATGAGTGGTTCATCATCAACAACTGATTTACGAAATAGGGTAATATTTACTATCTTTATTCTTGCCGTATATAGATTTGGAACATTTGTTCCTCTTCCAGGTATAGATCCAGAACAATTAAAGATAATGATGGATGGTAATCAAAAGGGATTGCTTGGAATGTTTAACGTGTTTGCAGGTGGTGCTGTTAGCCGAATGGCTATTTTTGCTCTTGGTATCATGCCATATATTTCATCTGCAATTATTGTTCAGCTTTTAACTGGGGTATCCGATTATTTTAAAAATCTAAAAGCACAAGGTGAAACTGGCAGAGCAAAGATTACACAAATTACTAGATATGGAACTGTTTTGTTAGCAACTGTGCAAGGTTATGGATTATCAGTTGGTTTAGAATCTTCGGCAGATTTAGTCATTAATCCTGGAGCTTTCTTTAAAATTACAACTGTAACAACTATTGTAGCTGGTACTATATTTTTAATGTGGCTAGGTGAACAAATTACTCAAAGAGGAATTGGTAATGGTATATCATTAATAATTTTTGCAGGGATTGTTGCAGAAATACCTAGGGCTCTTGTAACAACTTTTGAACTTGGAAGAACAGGTGCTGTATCAACCTTTATGATCTTAGCTATTTTTGTTCTACTGATTTTGACAATATTGTTTGTTGTATTTATGGAAAGAGCACTAAGAAAAATTCTTATCAATTACCCTAAAAGACAAATGGGTAACAAAATGTACGGTGGAGAATCATCACATTTACCTTTAAAAATAAATCAAGCAGGTGTAATACCTGCTATATTTGCTTCTGCACTTTTATTATTACCAGTAACTTTTTCAAATTTTTCGTTTTCAGATAATGAGACTTTTTTAAATTTAAGTTCATTCTTTACTCAGGGTCAGCCTTTATACATGTTGCTTTATGCATCTGGAATAATATTTTTCACTTTTTTTTACACATCTATAACATTTAACCCAACAGAGACGGCAGAAAATTTAAGAAAATATGGTGGGTTTGTTCCAGGCATTAGACCAGGTGAAAGCACCGCAATGTATATTGAAAACATTTCTACAAAACTTACCACTATTGGTGCTTTATATTTAACTTTGGTATGTTTAATGCCTGAATTTTTAATTGCAAATTATCCTATTCCTTTTTATTTGGGTGGTGCTTCAATTTTAATTGTTGTGGTAGTTGCCATCGATACTGTGACACAAATCCAAACTAGATTGATGAGTTCACAGTACGAACAATTAATTAAAAAAACTAAATTTGGTAGATAGGTGAATATAATTTTATTTGGACCTCCGGGTGCTGGTAAAGGAACTCAAGCTAAATATTTAGTAAAAAAACTTAATAATTTTCAAATTTCAACAGGAGATATCTTAAGAGAGGAAATAAAAAATAATTCAGATATTGGTAAAAAAATTATTGATGTTATGAATGATGGGAGATTTGTCAGTGACGATATTGTTAATCAACTTTTAGAAAAACAAGTATTCGATCCCCAAAAAAAAAATAAATTAATATTTGATGGCTATCCACGATCTATAAATCAGGCAAAAAATCTAGACTTATTACTTGATAGCTCAAACCAGAAGATAGATTTTGTTTTTTTTCTCAATGTTAATAAAGAGACAATAATTAAAAGAATACAGAAAAGAAAAATCCTAGAAAAAAGATCAGATGATGAATTGGATACAATTTTAAAAAGATATGACACTTATATGGAGACAACTAAACCAGTTTTAGATTTCTATTCTAAAAATTCTAATTTCCATGAAATTGATGGAAGTGATGAAATTGAACAAATAACCAATAAAATCGACACTTTTATCAATGTTTAAGGCGTTGACTTTGATTAATCTTCTTATATAAAAGGCACAATTTATCACAAAACTTATGGCTCGTATCGCAGGTATAAATATTCCACAGAATAAACTTGTTCACATTGGACTTACCTATATCTATGGAATCGGAGATAAGTTTTCCAATCAGATTTGTTCATCACTTGAAATTCCAAAAGCCAAAAGAGTTAACGATCTTACTGACGATGAAATATTAAAAATACGTGAGTATATTGACCAAAATTTTAAAGTAGAAGGAGATCTAAGAAGAGATTATTCACTGAGTATAAAAAGACTCATCGATCTAGCTTGTTATAGGGGAACTAGACATAGAAAAAAATTACCAGTTAGAGGTCAAAGAACTAGATGTAATGCAAGAACAAGAAAAGGAAAAGCAATAGCAATTGCTGGAAAAAAATTAACACCAACTAAAAAATAGTCATGGCAAAATCTGATAAAATTGAAAATAACGATCAGAAGGTAGAGAAATCTTCTAAAAAAAGTGCAAAAAGTTCTTATTCAAAAAAGAAGAAAGTTAAAAAAAATATTCTAAATGGAATTGCATATGTGCAATCAACTTTTAATAACACAATAATTTCAATTGCTGATACAAATGGTAATGTAATATCTTGGGCTTCAGCTGGTCAAAAAGGTTTTAAGGGATCAAGAAAATCTACTCCATATGCTGCACAGATTGCTGCAGACTCCGCTGCATCAAAAGCGCTAGAATATGGAATGAAAACTTTATCTGTTGAGGTAAAAGGACCAGGATCAGGAAGAGAAACTGCTTTGAGAGCTTTACAAGCAAGAGGATTTAAAATTTTGTCTATTAAAGACACTACACCCATGCCTCATAATGGGACTAGGCCACCAAAGAAAAGGAGAGTTTAATGGAAGTCGAAAATGTTAATATAAAAAATTGGAAGTCATTAATTAAGCCATCAAAACTTGATGTGCAAATAAGTGATGACTTAACTCATGCAAAAATAGTTGCTGAACCATTAGAAAAAGGCTATGGCCTAACTTTGGGAAATTCACTTAGAAGAATTTTACTTTCTTCAATAAGAGGAGCAGCAGTTACATCGATACAAATAGATGGTGTTCTGCATGAATTTACATCAATTAAAGGTGTTAGAGAAGATGTAACAGATATTGTTTTAAACGTTAAATCTTTGGCGTTAAAATGTAATTCAGAGGGTACAAAAAAATTAATTTTAGATGCTAAAGGGCCAGGTGAAATCAAAGCTTCTGATATTGCACCTGTTGCTGATGTTGAAATATTAAATCCAGAATTAGTAATTTGTAATCTAGACGAAAAGACTTCTTTTCATATGGAAATGAATGTTAGTACTGGAAAAGGTTATGTGCCAGCTGATCTTAACAAGCCAGAGGAGCCACCGTTAGGATTAATTGCTATCGACTCTCTTTACAGTCCAGTAAAAAAGGTTTCATTTTCTGTAAGTACCGCTAGAGAAGGAAAAGCCCTGGATTACGACAAACTAATTATGGAAGTTGAAACTAACGGATCTATATCAGCTGAAGATGCTGTTGCTTATTCAGCAAGAATTTTTCAAGATCAACTAAAAATGTTTATCAACTTTGATGAACCAGTTGAAGCTCCAGTGAAAGAAGTTTCAACAGAACCTGAGTTCAATAAAAATTTGTTAAGAAAAGTAGATGAGCTAGAACTGTCTGTTAGATCTATGAATTGTTTAAAAAATGATAATATTATCTACATTGGAGATTTGGTTCAAAAATCCGAGGGTGAGATGCTAAGGACTCCTAATTTTGGAAGAAAATCTTTAAATGAAATTAAAGAAGTTCTAACTGGTATGTCATTATATTTAGGTATGGAAATACCTAACTGGCCACCAGACAATATTGCAGAAATGTCTAAAAAATTAGAGGAAGCCATCTAATGAGACACGGAATGGCTAATAAGAAGTTAAATAGAACTTCTGAGCATAGAAAAGCTTTATTAAAGAATATGCTTAACTCTTTAATAAAATATGAGCAAATTAAAACTACATTGCCAAAAGCTAAATTTTTAAAACCTCAAGCAGATAAAATTATTACTTTAGGGAAGAAGGAAACTTTACAAACAACTAAAATGTTAGTTACGCAACTTCAAGATATTAAGTCTGCTAATAAAGTTAAAAAAACACTTTCTAAAAGATACGAGAACAGAAAAGGTGGATATACTAGAATTATTAAGGCTGGATTTAGATATGGTGATAATGCACCAATGGCAATAATTGAATTTGTTGATAGAGATGTAGAAGCAAAAAGAGTAGATAAACCAAAAAAAGATACAACTAAAGAAGCACCAAAGGCTGTAGAAAAACAAGCATCAGCATAAATCTAAAGTTATGAAAAAGTCTTACATCGTTGATTCAACGTGTAATGATATGCGTATTGATCGATGGATCAGGTTGAAATTTGGAAAGATACCCCAAGGATTAATAGAAAAATATTTACGCTCGGGTAAAATCAAATTAAATAAAAAAAAAATTAAAAGTTCACAAAAAATTAGCACAAAAGATAATATTGATTTATTTAATATCGAATTCAAAGAGACGATTGTACAAAAAAAAATTAAATTTAAACCATCTAAAGAAGTGATAAAATCAAATGAAGATCAAATAATAGATAATAATGAAAATTTTATAGTATTAAATAAAAGTTCTGGAATATCAGTTCAAGGTGGAACTAAATCAAAAAAAAACCTTGTTGATATTTTTTCTAGAAGTGAAATCTTCCAAGGCACAAAACCTTTTTCAGTTCACCGTTTAGATAAAGATACATCTGGAGTATTTATTATGGCAAAAAATAGAGAAAGCGCACAGTTATTAACTTCTTTATTTAGACTAAGGAAAGTTCACAAAACTTATTTAGCAATCTGCCATGGAGAACTTGTTAAAGATTCAGGCGAATGGAATGATGATTTAATAAGATATGATGGAGAAAAAAAAATTATAGAAAAGGCTAAAACACTATACAAAGTACTCGATAAAAATTCAGAGGCAAGTTTAGTCGAACTAAAGCCAATAACCGGTCGTAAGCATCAATTAAGAAAACAATTGTATGCATTAGGTCAGCCAATTTTTGGAGATATTAAATATAAATTATCAAATTCTACGAGAGGACTTAATAAAAATTTAATGCTTCACTCATATCAAATAAAATTTATCATTAATAATGTTAAACACACTTATACAGCTTTATTACCTGATTATTTTAAGAATTTATTGAAAACTAAGAGACTTAGTTTCTTAGGTTTGAAATAAATTTTTCTATTAATAAATCTCCTAATTTTGAGTAATCTTTTTTTTTAATTTTAACTAAATTAGTAATTCCTTTATCTTTTATCCCACAAGGGATAATTTTTTTATATTGATCTAAATTATTGTTTATATTTATTGCAAAGCCGTGATAAGCAATCCATTTTTTCACTCTTACTCCAATTGCAGCAACTTTTTTTACTTTACCATTTTCATTATACCAGATCCCAATGTTATCTTTATCGGAAAAGGTTTCTATACCAAAAGTTTTTAAAGTTTCTATAATTGTTTTTTCAATAGAATTAATAAATTTTCTAATATCTTTTTTGTTTCTTAAGTCTAAAACAAAGTAAA
>OCOW01000008.1_pt1 | contig 20062 bp, 28 predicted proteins | sample 1535251 | NCBI WGS metagenome assembly OCOW01 (sample SAMEA3275632, study PRJEB22092) | marine metagenome | biome: ENVO:marine biome; feature: ENVO:water; material: Sterivex cartridges | collected 2014-06-21T08:30:05+00 | depth 0 m | reverse complement strand
GGTGGAGACGTAAAACCAGTCCTTAAATCTCTTTCTCTATTTCCTCCAGTTATTGTATCAACTGTTAAAGCCATAACATCAAATTTTGCTGCTTTTGCTCTTTCCAAACATGAATCGTTTAATCCTCTGTCTTTATGAAAATAAAATTGAAACATTTTTGGAGTATCAATCATTGAAGAAATTTCTTCTACACTAACTGTCGCTAAAGCCGAAACTCCAAACATAGTATTATATTTCTTAGCAGCTTTACCCACTGCTCTTTCCCCATCGTAATGAAATAATCTCTGCAAAGCGGTAGGAGACAAATAAAAAGGTAAATCTAATTTTTTACCAAATATTGTTGTGGATAAATCAACATTCTCTACACCTCTTAAAACATTTGGCACTAAATCAACATCATCAAATGCACTTGTATTTCTTGCGTAAGTTACCTCATCATCTGCGGCACCGTCGATGTAATGAAAAATTGGAGAAGGTAGTTTCTTTTTTGCTAGTTTTCTAAAATCAGCAAAATTATGACAATCTTTTAAATTCATTAGCTTTATTAGAAGTTTTTTAGGAAATTAAACATATAACTATTTGCCCCAGGATTTTTGTCCCCTAAACTGGCATTTGATATATGATTATAAGAGAAGCCTAATTCGCTTGTTTTTGATAAATCAAGCGAGAACTGTAATTCGCTTTTAAATTCAATCAAATGTCCTAAGTCTTTTCCATCTCCTTCAAAATATAAACCAGGGGTAAAACTCGGAGTGATATTTAAAGCACCCAACTTATACTGAGCCTGAATACCAGTATATAAATAACCTGCAGCATCTGCTGTAATTAAAGCTCCTGTAACAGGTGAAAGATTTCCTAAAAAAGTATCTCTATTTAAATTTTCATTTTGATGCTGAAATCCGATTAGAGTTGATTTTTTACCATCATCACTAAAATCAAACATCCCAGTATAAACATTGAACTCTGTATTTTGATTTTTTACTTCTAATTCTTCTGCACTTACTGAAAAAGTTAAAAAAACTAAGAATAATGATAATATAAAATTTTTTAAATTCATGGCTAATAAATACTTATTTTTTAAATATAAAACTTTTCACAATTATTGCACCTCCAAATAGAAATATCAATATTGGCAATAACCATAGTAAATAGGTATTTTTATTAAGCCCAGGATCATACAAAATCCAATCCCCATATTTTTCCTTAAAATAACTATATATTTCTTTATCAGACAATCCTTCATTTAATTTTTTATCAACCAAAATCTTCATACTATTAGCAAAATCAGAATCTGAGTCATAAACTGATTGTCCCTGACAAATCAAACATCTAAGATTTTTAGTTATTTCATTTCTCTCACTATTTTCATTTGCAAAAAGATTATTAAAAAATAGTAAAAGAAAAATAATTATTAAAGTTTTAAAAGTTTTCATTTTGTTAAATTCTGTATTTCTAAAAAAAGTTCCTGGTTTAAGGGCCCAATATATTTTTTTATTATTTTGTTATTATATATTATGAAGGTTTCAGGTACACCAAAAGCACCCCACTCAATTGATTTGGTCCCATTTTTGTCAATAATAATTTTTTCGTAGGGGTTTCCCAATTCATCCAGAAAACTTTTAGCATTCTTTTTGTTATCTTTATAATTCATTCCAATAACAATAAATTTATTACTTTTACTTAAGTCCATTAATATGGAGTGCTCATCTCTGCATGGTGCACACCACGATGACCAAATATTTAATATATAAAATTTATCTAATTGAAAAATTTCTTTTGAGTCTAATGTCTCATTAGAAAGGAGACGTTCAGCTGAGAAAATTGGAATATCATTATTGATCTTTACCTCTGGAGTATAAATATTAGTATCCTCTAGACTTTTATAAAAAACCACAAAAATTACAAAAAATATTACTATAATTGAGTAAGGTACTAATTTTTGTTTCATGTTCTTTTTTTTAATAAACTAATTAATCCACCCAAGCTAATGATCATTACCGATAACCATATCCACAACATGAAAGGCTTAACTTGGTATCTTACGTTAAAATAATCTTGATTTTGAACTAAATTGATTACAATAAACTTATCCTTCATCAATGTTGTCTTAATATCTGCTTCGCTAGTAGTAATTTTAGGTTGATTGTATATTCTTAGTTCAGGGGATAAATTATTATTAATTCCCTCAGAATTAGTGATACTAAAATTAGCAATAATGGAATTATAATTTTTTTGCTTTTTTTGATTTATGCTCTCAAATACTATTTTTGTTTTTGAGCCATTATAAGTTTCACCTACTTTTAGGTTAGTTATAATTTCACTTGAAAATAAATTGTTAAATAAAATACTTAAAATCAATAAACTAAATCCAAAGTGAGCAATATTTTGAGCAAGATTTTTATACTTCTTAATAAAAAAATCTCTTAAAGTAATAAAGAATAAATAAAGAGCTGCAGAAATCAAAATAGTATTAACAAGAACATTTGCATTAAAATTTTTAACGATAAAAAACGAGATTAAAACTGAAATGACTAATAGTGAAAATAGATAGATTTTATCTTTTAAATCTGATTTTATCCATTTTAACTTAGGCCCAATTGCCATCATCAATAAAAAAGGAATTAGAAATGGGATTATCAGTTTGTGATAAAATGGTGGTCCTACAGAAATTTTTTGGGAAGATATAACATCCAAAAATATAGGATAAACAGTACCAATCAATACGACTGATAAAAAATACATCATAAACCAATTGTTTATTAAAATTGAGGTTTCCTTACTTAACCAAAAAAAATTAGCTTGATTATTTTGACCAGGTTTGTGAAAGACGAAAAAAATAAGTAAGGATAAAAAAATCAAAGTAAATAAAAATATTAAAATAAATAAACCTCTCTCTGGATCATTGGCAAATGTGTGAACAGAATTAAGAATTCCAGATCTGACTAAAAAGGTTCCACACATACTTAAAGTGAAAGTAGCAATTGACAATATGATCACCCATGAGGTTAAAGTCTCTTTTCTCTCAAGTACCAAAATACAGTGTAAAAGGGTTGTTAGAGCAAGCCATGGCATTAATGAAACATTTTCTACAGGATCCCAAAACCAAAATCCGCCCCAACCTAATTCGTAATAAGCCCAAATCGAACCTAGCAAAATACCTAAAGTTAAAAAAATCCAAGAAATTAAAACCCATTTTTTAATATGTATCGCCCAGTTGGTTGAAACCATCTTTAAAGAAGTTGCGGCTAAAGCGGAGGAAAAAATAATAGAAGAACCAACATAGCCCAAATACAAAATTGGAGGATGTATAGCTAACGCAGGATCTTGTAAAATTGGATTTAATCCTAAACCCTCATTTGGAACTGGAAATAAATAATTAAATGGGTTTGATGTTAAAATTAGAAACAAAAAAAAGCCAATAATAATTACTTGCTGAAAAACTAAGGTAAGAATTTTATATTTAATTGGTTGGTTTTTTGTTCTTAACAAAAATATGAAAATGAATAAGGTTAATACTAATAGCCATAACAACAAACTTCCCTCATGATTTCCCCAGGTACCACTTATTTTATAAAAAAGAGGTTTAGTTGTATGTGAATTATTAAACACTGTTTCATTACTGAAATCAGAAATAATGAATGAAATAACTAAAGCTAAAAAACTTACAACAACAAAAAATAATTGTAAAAATGAAAAAGATAGAATTTTATTATCTAATTGATTTAAATTTCTAAAATTTTGAATTGAAAAATAAACTAAGATCAGACCTATACACAAACCTAAGATTAGTGAGTAATGACCAACAACACTGTAAATCAATTTATTTTTCCTCCAGAGCTTTTTTTACTTCTGGTGGCATGTAATTCTCATCATGCTTAGCTAAAATTTTTGTGGCAGAAAAAAAATTTCTATCTTTCAAAAATCCCTCTGCAACTACTCCTTTTTCCTCAGCAAACAGGTTGGGGACAGCACCAGAGTAACTAACATTTATTTCATTTTTAAAATCTGTAATAATAAAATTAACTTCATCCGAGTTAACATTAATTGAATTTTTTTTAACCATGCCTCCAACTCTTATTTTACTTTTGTCTAATTCTGTCAGTGTTTTAATCTCAGATGGTGATTGAAAGTAAACAACATTTTCCTCTAAGGATTTTAAAACTAAAAATACTGTTAAAATTAAAGTGATTAAAATTAATGATACAAACAAAAATCTTAATTTAACTTTACGACCATACATGGTTCAAAAGTTAGTTATTTGTGGCGTTAGCTAAAATTTCTTTGTTTATTCTTTGTAATTTTGCAGAATTAGCTTTGTCAGTGTTTAAAGATCCGAATTTAGCAACAAACTTATTTTGCTCTTTAGCAAATTGTAATTTTGTAATCACATACAAGCCAGAAAAACTTAAAAGAGTAAAGCCAAAAGCAGACAACACATAAACCCCGTATCCATTCATAAAAAGTAATTCATTGATCATAATCTATCTAAGCCTTTATTTTTAATTTTTATCAGTTCTGTATTATATTTCATTAAGAAAATTAACAACGAAAATAGAGCAAATGCCGCAGTCATTATCAACAAAGGGAAAAGCATTGATGAATGAATTGAACTTTTTGATAAAATATTAATTGAGGCAGGCTGATGAAGTGTATTCCACCACTCAACAGAGTATTTAGTGATTGGAACGTTAATTATACCAATGATTGTAATAAAAGTGGTAATTTTAAAAACTTTTTCCTCTTTTTCATAAATTCTCCATGCAATTAAATACAAAGCAAAAAATAATGCTAAAATTAACATTGAAGTAATTCGTGCATCCCAAGCCCACCAAGTTCCCCATGTAGGCTTGCCCCAAATAGAACCCGTAACCAACGCAATAATATTAAATACAAATCCAGACGGAGCCAAACTTTTTGCAATTAAAAATAAATTTTTATTTTTAAAAATAAAACCACTAACTGACAGTAGGGTTATCGACGAAAAAATTCCAAGTGAGATCCAGGCTGATGGAACATGCACATACATTATTCTTACTGCATCACTTTGTTTATAATCTTCTGGAGACAAAATTAACGCCTCAGTTAAACCAACTGTTAGAACAACAACAAATAAAAACAAAACATACCCTGGAGCTTTAGATGTTATTTGAAATATTTTATTTGGTTCTAAGAGTTTGAACATATTTGTTATTTAGGGATTAATTTTAGAATTTCTATTATGAAAAAGTTATCTGATCAAGAATGTAGAGGGGGAGACAAAAGGACTAAATATAACGTTTAACATCCTTGATCAGAATATAAATGAGTATAGTTAATATTTATGGCCTAGTTTTGAGCAGAATGTGTTGGAATGGTGATTTACTTAGTTTGAAAGCTTAAAATAACTTGAGCCTTTTTTACCTGAAAAAATCTCCTCAATTAGAGGGTGTTTTATTGGCTCATCAGAATCGTCCATGAGCAAATTTTGCTCTGAAACGTATGCCTCATAAGTAATTTCATCATTTTCAGCAAGTAAGTGATAAAATGGCTGATCTTTTCTTGGTCTAACGTTCTTTGGAATTGATTGATACCATTCCTCGGAATTATTAAATTCAAAATCAACGTCATAAATGACACCTCTAAATTCAAAGTGTTTATGTTTTACAATGTCGCCGATTGAAAATTTAGCTTTTTGGATTGGCATTGTGATTAGTATGGGTATTTAAATATAAAAATCAATGCAAAAAAGATTAATGTTTTGTGATGTGGCAAATATGTTAATATCTTTTTAGTGAATAAATCTTTTTTGAAGTTTCTTACCGATTTTGGCCCATTAGTAATTTTTTTTTTCTTTTATTATAATAATGATAAAAATTTATCCGTTGCAATACCTCCACTCATAGTTGCAACTTTAATTGCTTTAGCGGTTGTATGGTTCTTTGAAAAAAAAATACCTCCAATGCCTTTGGTAAGTGGAATTTTAATAACTTTCTTTGGAGGATTAACTATTTATTTTAATGATCCTATATTCATTTACGTTAAACCAACAATAATAAATATAATATTTGCTTTAGCTTTATTTTTTGGAAAATATTTTACAAGAGAACCAATTTTAAAAAAAATTATGGGAAAATCAATCCCATTAACTGATATGGGATGGGAGATACTAAATAAAAGGTGGATGTTCTTTTTCCTTGGGCTCGCCGTACTTAATGAATTTGTCTGGAGAACACAAACTGAGGAATTCTGGGTCAATTTTAAAGTTTGGGGAATGTTGCCAATAACAATAATCTTTACAGCATTTCAAATACCACTAATCAATAAACATAAAATTGATGCGCAGTAATCTAAAATTAGTAATCAATAATCCACAAAATAAAATAGAGCAAAAACAATTTTTTGAAAAAGATGAACTCAAAATTATTTTAGATCTATATGCAAAGATGGTTTCTGAAGGATCATGGAAGGACTACGGACTAAATATTTCTAGCAAGCAAGTTAGTTTTAGTGTTTTTAAGAACACTACAGAAAATGCCCTGTATAAAATTTGTAAAAATTTCAAACCCAAAAATAAAAATCTTAAGTATCTGATTACTGATACAAATGGTAAAATCTTAAAAAATACTTTTGAACTTAAAACTTTATTAAAAAATACGAATTGGAAAAAACTCTGAAAAAACTATCGTCTTTGACCAAAAAGTCTCAACAACATTATAAATAAATTTATAAAGTCTAAGTAAAGAGTTAATGCACCCATTACTGCTTTTTTGCCCATGATTTCACCCGTATCACTAGCGGCATACATATTTTTAATTTTTTGTGTATCGTAGGCAGTAAGACCAACAAAAATTAAAACTCCCAATATTGAAATTACAAAATACATCATTGATGATTTCATAAATATATTAACTATCGAAGCTATAATTATTCCAATTAAACCCATCATTAAGAATGAACCTAATTTAGTTAAATCTCTTTTAGTCGTATAACCATAAATACTCATCGCTCCAAAAGTTGCTGAGCAAATGAAGAAAACTCTTGTTACACTCATACCTGTGTAAACTAATAAGATTGAAGATAAAGATAAGCCCATCAACCCTGCAAAAACCCAAAAAGTTGTCTGAGCTTTTGATGCACTCATTTTATTAATTCCAAAACTCATATAAAAAACAATTCCTAATGGCGCAAGCATCACAAGCCATTTTAAACCTGACATATAAATTGCATTACCCATTTGAGTTAGACCCACAATAGATCCAGCATCGTTAGTAACGACTGACATTTTAAATGTTAACAGCGCAACTATTCCTGTTAATAAAATTCCTGTTGCCATATAGTTGTAAACTTTTAGCATGTAGGCTCTTAAGCCTTCATCCATTACAACAGTTGATTGTTGAGCTGCCTTAGCTCTATTTAGTATTCCGTTTTTATCAAATTCCATATGGACATTATATAATAGCCTTTTACTAATTATTCAAGATACCTTAAAAGGTTAATAAAACATTAACATAATTTTCAGATGAATTACAAAAATCTAGGTAACACGGACTTAAAAGTAAGCACAATTTGTCTCGGTACCATGACTTGGGGTGAACAAAATACTCAAAATGAAGCATTTGAACAAATGGATTTTGCTTTAGATCAGGGAGTAAATTTTTGGGACACTGCAGAATTATATGCTGTTCCTCCACGAAAAGAAACTTACGGGGACACTGAAGAGATTATTGGAAACTGGTTTGAGAAAACCAAAAAAAGAGATGAGGTAATTCTTGCAACCAAAGTTGCTGGACCTGCTAGAGATTATTTGAGAAATGGAGAAAATAGTTTTGTTGGTACAAACTTAGAGACTGCATTAAATAATAGTCTCAAGAGACTTAAAACAGATTATGTAGATTTGTATCAACTTCATTGGCCAGAAAGAAAAGTAAATAATTTTGGTAGATTAGGTTACGTTCATCAAGAAAATGACTGGAACCAATTTGAAGATGTATTGGGAGAATTAAATAAATACATAGATCAAGGTAAAATTAGGCATATTGGTTTATCGAATGAAACCCCTTGGGGAACAATGAGTTTTCTTAAACTTTCAAAGGACAAAAATTTACCTAGAATGATGTCAATCCAGAATCCATATAGTTTATTGAATCGATCCTATGAAGTTGGATTAGCTGAGGTATCCATAAGAGAGGAAATTGGTTGTTTGTCATACTCTCCCCTTGCAAGTGGTTATTTAAGTGGAAAATACAGAAATAAAAAATTTCCAAAAGGATCTAGAATGGAAAGAGATTTTGATTTTTGGACAAGATACAGAAAGCCAAATACTGAAGAAGCAGTAGAGCTTTATTACAATATAAGCAAAAAACATAATCTTGATATGAGTCAAATGTCTATCAAATTTTGTGAAATACAGGACTTTATGACAAGTGTAATTATTGGTGCAACAACAATGGAGCAGTTGAAAACCAACATAGAAAGTGTAAATGTTAATCTATCAGATGATGTCATTAAAGAAATTAACCACGTTCAAAAAATTTACCCAAATCCATGTCCTTAATTAAAAAAATTATAACATTTTTTACTGTTTTGTTTTTAACAAGCTTTGGTCAACTTCATGCTCAAGAAGTAAAAAAAATAGGTAAGTACAAAGATTGGGAGGCAATGGTAGTTTCTGAAGCAAGTGGAAAAGTTTGTTTTGCACAATCCTCACCTATCTTGCAAGCACCAAAATCAAACAAGAGAGATGCAAAATTATTTGTAGCCTTTAGACCAAACGAAAGTATTACTAATGAAGTAAGTGTTACCCCAGGCTATGAATTTAACAAAAGCAACTCTGTTACTGCAGCTTCAGGTAAAAATAAGTTTAAATTTGATATTAAAGAACAAGGCTTTGCTTGGATTGCCGATAATAAAATTGAATTAAAAATGATTAAGCAAATGAGAAAAGGATCTAGATTAATGGTCACTGGATATAATCAAAAAGGCTCTCAAACAATTGATCATTATTCATTACTAGGATTTACAAAGGCTTATAACGCATCTCGAAAAGCTTGCAGTTAATTTAATGAAATCAAAAAAAAAAATTGTCCTAGCATACTCTGGAGGGCTTGATACCTCTATTATTTTAAAGTGGCTCCAAGAAAATTATGATGCAGAAGTAATTTGTTACACTGCAGATGTAGGGCAAGAGATTAATAGAAAAAAAATAATCTCTAATGCAAAGAAATTTGGTGTAACAAAAATAATTATTAAAGACTTAAAAGATGTCTTTGTAAAAGATTATGTTTATCCAATGATCAGAGGTCATGCTATTTATGAAGGTATCTACTTGTTAGGTACGTCTATCGCAAGACCACTTATAGCTAAAGATCAAATCAGAGTTGCTAAGAAATTTAAAGCATACGCAGTCTCTCATGGAGCAACTGGTAAAGGAAACGACCAAGTAAGATTTGAACTAGGGTATCATTACTTTGGACCAAAAATAAAAATCATAGCACCGTGGAGAATATGGAATTTAAAATCTAGAACTGATCTAATTAATTATGCAAAAAAACACAACATAGCTATTCCAAAGGATAAAAAAGGTGCTCCACCTTTTTCAGTTGATGATAATTTATTTCACACCTCTACTGAAGGTAAGCTTTTAGAAAATCCAAAAAACTCTGCTCCAGAATTTATTTTTCAAAGATCAGTTTCACCTGAAAAGGCACCAAATAAAGCTTCTTTTGTTACTATCAATTTTAAAAACGGAGATCCATTTGCTGTTAATGGAAAAAAACTTTCTCCAGCAAAATTATTAGAAAAATTAAACAAACTCGCAGGTAAAAATGGAATTGGGAGAGTTGATTTAGTGGAAAATAGATTCATTGGTATAAAGTCGCGAGGGGTTTACGAAACTCCTGGAGGTACTCTATTGCTTCATGCACATAGAGCCATAGAGTCTGTAACCTTAGATAAAGACACCATGCATAAAAAAGATCAAATCATGCCGAGATATGCCGAACTTATTTATAACGGTTACTGGTTTTCCAAAGAAAGATTTAAACTACAAAAAATTGTAGATCTAAAAAAAAATAAGGTAAACGGTTCTGTGAAACTAAAACTTTATAAAGGAAATGTTACAATTAATTCTAGACAAACTAAGAGCACAGCTTACTCAATGAAAAAAGTTTCGTTCGAGGAAAATAAAACGTTTAACAAGTCAAATGTTGAAAAATTTATTAATTATCACAAGAAAAAACTGCGTTCTTAATTAATCTTAGGTCAATTTATCGTTTGTCAAATTAGTTTAAAGCTATATCTTAAAATTATGGAATCATTAAAAAATTGGATGAGAGATACTGCTAATATTTTATTTGATGACAGCAAAAATGATCTTCGTGCCCTTCCTAAAACAGTTAGATTACAAATTCTTTTGGTCCTAAGTTTTATTTGGACTACTGTTTTTAGTTTGTATGTATTTTCATATACAACTTTTGCATTTGGCTGGGCTGGACTTTTTTTAGCTCACATTGGTTTAATATTTGCTGTATATATGACATTCAAACAATTCCACAGGGCAGAGGAAAGATCTGCTAGTGTTTTTCGAACAAAAAATTTTGATCCATTTAAAATAATGGTCATTGTTTTTGTAATTGTATTTATTTTTGTTTTTTCAAAAGGAATTGAAGTTTTAACAAGTCCAAACCCAAATTCTTACTCTATTCCTTATGATGGGCCTTCAAAATCAGTGTTTGAAAAATGGCTCCCATTTAGTAAAGATAAGTAATGGATAAGATAGCGAAAAACTTACAGTTAGGATTAATGTGCATTATTTTAATCAGCACTATTATTGCTGTTGGTATTGAAATTTCAAATATGTTTACAAATCAACTAGTTACATTAGCTGATTTGCTTTTAATGTTTCTATATTTAGAGGTACTAGCGATGGTGAGAGTTTTTTGGAATCAACAATCTATAAGTATTACCTTACCACTTCTTATTGCAATAACAGCTCTTGCTAGGTTTATTATTCTACAAGGCAAAGAAATGGATCCTACCGCTCTTGTCTATGAGGCAGTGGCTATACTGTTAATTGCTGGAGCAATTGTTGTTCTTAGATTAAGGCATAGTGACAAACTGGGTCTGAAGAAAAAAAAATCAAGGTAGTTTAATATGTTGTTTGAGGCTTCAAGGGCGAAAGCCATTGAAAAATTAAATCATTTTGTGGAAAATAATCTTTCTGAATATTCTAAGTTAAGAAATTTTGATTTTGGGTCAGAGAATAGATCTAATGTATCCTGTCTATCCCCTTACATCACACACGGGATAATAAGCGAAAAAGAAATCATAAATAAATCTCTTAATAAATTTTCTTTTGCAAAAAATGAAAAGTTTATCCAAGAGGTTTTGTGGCGTACTTATTGGAAAGGTTGGCTTGAACTAAGACCTAATGTTTGGGATGATTATTTAATAGAGTTAAAAAAAATAAAAGAAGAATTAAAGGATAATAAAGAATATTTAAATGCCATCGAAGGTAAAACAAATATTGAGTGTTTTAATGTATGGGTAAATGAGCTCAAAGAAAATAATTATCTTCATAACCATACCAGAATGTGGTTTGCAAGTATTTGGATTTTTACTCTAGAGTTACCATGGCAACTAGGTGCTGAATTTTTTATGCAACATCTGTATGATGGAGATGCTGCATCGAACACCCTAGGATGGAGGTGGGTCGCTGGAATTCAAACACAAGGTAAGCATTATTTAGCAAGCGAGTGGAATATTAAAAAATTTACCAATAATAGATTTCAAAATATAAAATTAAATGAAAACGCTCCTCCAAAAAACTCTGAAAGATCTTACTCGGTTATAAATCAAGAATTTAGCAACCCTCAAGACATTAAGGAAAAAAATCTTATAATTTTTGAAAATAATCTCTCATTTGAAATCACTGACTTTAACAAAAATTTTTTTAAAAAAATTTATATAGTTTCTAATAAAAATGAAAATAGATCTATCAAGCTCAGTGAAAGATTAGTGAAATTTAAGTCTCTTTTAGTGGAAGACCAAAAGCAAAGGCTAAAAGATAAAAAAATTGATTCTGAGGTAATTAATATTAATGAAATTAACAATATTGAAAATTGCTACGGATTGTATCCAGCTGTTGGAGAAAATTTAGATTATCTAAATTCTAATAATTTAAAGATAGAATTTTTATACAGAGATCTTGATCGAATTTCTTGGCAATACTGTAATAAAGGGTTCTTTAATTTTAAAAATTATATTCCAAAAATAATTTCAACTTTCAGCTAATACCATCTAATCATTCCAATGATTCCTGCAGTTGCATAGAAAAATTGTAAAAATAAAATACCTTTGTGACCTCCTCTATAAGCCCAAATTCCAATTAAAATTGCTGATAAAAGCAACAAGCAAAAACCAAAGAACTCTATTCCAATATTTGATGCAACAAATAAAGAATACAATATTGCAGTTATGACCCCTGCCCATTCAAAAAATTTGTTGTTCATAAAAGTTTTTTAAAATTATCACAAAGTGTTTTAGAATAATAATTTATATCTTTGATATAATTTGGGTCTTCAATTTTTACGTTCATTACTTAACCAATCAAATAGAAGACAACAAGGTATCTACTTACTTTTCCAATTGCTACTAAAATAATAAAATCTAAAAATTTAACTCTCAATAAACCTGCAATTAAAGTTAATGGATCACCTAAAACAGGGACCCAAGCAAATAATAAAGACCATTTGCCAAACTTTCTAAACCATTTTGATGATTTTTCTATTTGTGTTTCTTTAAATGGAAACCATTTTTTTGAACTAAGATTTCTTGAGTAAAATCCTAAAGCCCAATTAACAACAGATCCTAAAACATTTCCAAAGCTTGCAACGATTAACAATAACAAATTGTCATAATTTGATGTTACAATTAACCCTGCCAATGTAAGTTCGGAAGAAAATGGTAAAATAGTTGCTGCTAAAAAAGATATTACGAATAACGATAAGTAGATCACTTAGAGCACTTTTTTGAACAATACTTTACCTTATGCCAATTAAGCCTCCATTTTTTTCGCCATGTAAAAGGTCTTTTGCAAACAGGACAAGTTTTAGACGGCAAATTTTCTTTTTTCATTAAATAGTATTTTGTCTAATAAATTTATCAGCCTCTGAAAGAATTAGTTTTTTTCTTTCATCTTTCATTTTATCAAAGATACGAACCATCATTGATAAACGAGGATTTTTCAAAAAAAATTTTCTATTTCTATCTATAAATCTCCAATAAAGTCCGTCCATAGTATTACACCACTCTCCTTTTTTAAAATCCATCATTTTCATAAAATATGCGGATCCACATATATAAGGTTTGGTTGCAAAAATACCTCCATCGCTAAACAGTCCCATTCCATAAACGTTTGGAACCATCACCCAGTCAGATGAATCGACAAACATTTCCATAAACCATTTATAAACAATGGTAGGCTTAATCTCACACAAGTTCATAATATTAGATAAGATCATTAATCTTTCGATATGATGTGACCAACCATAATCGACTGCATTCTTAATTGCATAGTCTAATGGTGGAAGGCCAGTATTTCCTTCGTACCAAGAGTTTTTCATTTTTCTATTTTGTTTAAAGAAATTTCTAGTTTCCATTTCTTTAGAATAACCCTGATAAATACCTCTCATAAACTCCCTCCAACCAATTACCTGACGGATATAACCTTCCAAAGAATTCATTCTTATTTTATTTTTTTTATGAAAATCTAAAACTTTGTGAATTATTAATTCAGGTGTTATTAGCCCAAGGTTAATATATGGACTTAAAGCACTATGAAAAAGAATGTTATCTTTTTGATCTACAGCATCCTCATAGTCACCAAATAGGTTTGATTTTTCTTTAATAAAAAAATTTAAAAGTTTGACTACATCATCATATTCTGTTGCAAACCAAAAATGATCTGTGCTACCTGGATGGTCTTTAAACAATTTTTCAATAATAGGTTTCAATTTTTTTGTGTAACTTGTTTCATTAATTTTGGGAAATTTTGGTATAGAAATATCTTTAGGTAATTTATTTCTATTATCTTCATCAAAGCTCCACTTACCACCAATTGGATTACCATCTGATCCCATTAGTATTCCTGATTTTTTTCTTACCTCTTTGTAAAAAGTTGCCATAAATGGTTTTTTTGAGTTTCCTAGATATTTTTTAAATTCTTCACGAGAATTAAGAAACATTGGTGTTTGAATAATATTCCATTCAATCTTCTCTTTTTTAAAAAATAAAGAAATCTTTTGTTCAAAAGGTTTATCTTCTATCTCGAAGCTAGATACTTCCTTGATTTTTTTTTGGGCAATGATTTTTTTTAATTTTTTTAAATAATCTTCACTAAATTCTTTGTCTTCAATTTTTGAATATTCTAATTTAAATTTATTTTTCTTAAGACTATCTGCGTAGGATCGCATAGAAGATAAGAACAAAAGAATTTTTTGCTTATGGTGTTTTTCATAGGTACATAAACCTTTATCTTCTGCCATAAAGAAAGTATGGTCTTTTTTGAAGCGGTCGATGTATTTTGTTGGAAATAATTGATTACCAAGTATAAAAAATAACTTCATAATTAAATATAACTAATAAAATTTTTTATGTCAGAAAAATATCTTATTTTTGGTGCGACAGGATCTATTGGCTCTAGTCTTGCTGAACAATTAAAAAGCTCTGGTTATGATATTCATTTAGTTGCCAGGAACGAAAGTGAAGTAAGCGCTTTAGCTGATAAGCTAGGATGTCCATTCACACTTGCAGATGTTTTAGAGGAAGGATTTATAGAAAAAGTTAAAACCGATGTACCAGAAATAAAAGGTATTGCTTATTGTGTTGGTTCTATTGATTTAAAACCATTACGAATGGTGAAAGAGGAAGATTTCAATAAATGTATGAAGCTAAATTTATATTCAGCAGTTGAGGCTATCCAGGGTTATCAAGAGAGTTTGAAAAAAAATAAAGGCTCAATTGTTTTATTTTCAACTGTTGCTGCACAGAGGGGTTTTACTAACCACGCAATCATCGCATCTGCAAAGGCAGCTGTTGAAGGTTTAACTGTTTCTCTTGCTGCTGAATTTGCTCCAAATATCAGAGTAAATTGTGTTGCTCCAAGTCTTACCAAATCTAAAATTGCAGAACCAATGCTAAAAAATACAGCTATTGCAGAAGGAATAGCAAAGGCTCACCCTCTTAAAAGATTAGGAGAAGGAAAAGACTCTGCATCACTTGCAAAATTTTTAATTACAGAAGATAGTTCCTGGGTTACCGGTCAGATAATTGCAGTTGATGGTGGTAGATCTAAACTTTCATAAAGTGATTAGATATTTTTTATATATAATTTTTTTTACTTTTATTAGTTCAAATAGTTTTTCGAATGATTTTAATTTTAAAAAAATTGCAGATCTCGATGATCCTTGGGGGTCATCTTTTATAAATAAAGATGAGCTATTAGTTACTGAAAAAAGTGGAAAAATTAAAATTATAAACATTCTTTCAAAAGAAATTTTCGAGGTTAAACATAATTTAGATTTTTTAGTAGTTGGTCAAGGTGGGTTGCTAGATATTATTTATCAAGACAATACGGTTTGGATTTCATACTCGGAAAATAGATCAAACTGGAAAACAAGTACTTCAATTGCAAAGGCAATGTTTGATAAAAGAGAGTTAAAATTTGAAAATATCTTTCAGGCGAATCCTCCAATTGACTCGGGTTATCATTTTGGATCAAGACTGGCTATTAAAGACAATTATTTATTTGCATCTGCTGGTGAAAGAGGACAAGGTATGATTGCACAAGATCCATCTCAACATCCTGGAAGTATTATTAGAATTCATCTAGATGGAAGTATTCCAAAAGATAATCCTAAGTTTGAAGGAAAATCAGATTGGCTCCCAGAAATATATCAAATAGGTATTAGAAACCCTCAAGGTTTAGCCCTATCTCCTTTTGATGGAAAAATTTATATGAGTAATCACGGCGCTAAAGGAGGCGACTGGTTTGGTGAGGCAAAAAAAGGTGAAAACTATGGATGGAAAATTTTAGGTTGGGGTGGAACAAATTATTCAGGCAGCAAAATTGGACCAAAATGGAAGCCTGGGTTTACAAAAGCTATTAAATACTGGGTTCCTTCAATTGCAACTAGTGCCATCACAATTTACAAAGGTTCAGAATTTAAAGAATGGAATGGTCTCGCTTTGGTAACTTCTTTGAAAGATAAATCCCTTAGAGCTCTTGATTTTAGTGACCTATCAAATGTTAAAGAAAGTCTAATTTTTAAAAATAAAATTGGAAGGCTAAGAGATATCCAGGTTCATCCTGAAAATGGTAAAATTTATTTTTTAGCGAATGATAGTTTGTGGTTAATGGAAAAAAATTAAAGAATTGTTATTCTGTGCATAATTCTATTACCTTTAAAAGGTGTTGCTTGATGCAACATGGATCTGTTATCCCAAATAGCTAATTGATTTTTTTCCCATTCCAGTGAATGTTGAAATTTTTTTTTAATTTGGTGTTTGAATAATTTTTTTTTTAAATCAACTTCATTTTTAATTTTTGGCTGAAATCCAACTAAATGACCTGGGCTAGAATAGATTGCATAATTTGAACTTATTTTTCTTATAATTTTATGAGTAGATTTTAATTCTTTTATTTTTTTCCCTTTCTCTTTTACTCTCTCTTTTGTGGTAATTGAAATTGGACCCTCAGAGGAATAAACCCCCTTTAAACTTGATAATTTTCGTTTCATAGGTTCAGTTAGATTTTTAAAAGCATGATATTGTGAACAAAACTCTGTATTTGCTTTTCCTTTTTTGGGAACTAATTTTGATAGCAACATAGTAAATCTTGGTGGTTTTTTTGTATAAATAGAATCTGTGTGAAACTGTTCACCAAAACTTGGTCCTTTATCGCTTTCTTTTCTTTGAACAACAGTTATCTGAGGATATTTTTTGTTTAATCCTTTTAATCTTGGATAATCTGCAAGTTTTCCAAAATTTTTAGCAAACTCAACATAATGTTTAGAGGAAAGATTTTGTCTTCTAAAAAAAATCATTCCATATTTATTTAGAGCATTAATAATGATTTTGAAATTTTCTTTTGAAAGTTTTTGAAGATCAGTGTCAATCTCAGCCCCAATATTATTTTTATTGGGAATAATTCTTATCATCTTAAGAATTTAGTAATTTGTTTTTTGCTTTCTCAAACTCTTCTTGGGTTAGCACTCCACTTTCACGCAAACTATTTAATTTTGCTAACTCATCACTTAATGAACTATTGTCGGTTGAAATGGTTGATTTAGTCTCCGCTTCGATCTCTTCTTTTTCTGCTCTATTGGCTTCTTTAGCATTAAATCCGTTCATTATTGCCATACCACCTAAATATAGTACATAAGCCATAATTGGTATTACTAAGCCAAAAAAAATTATTTTTTCCATAAACTAATCTTCGTCTTCCTCTCTCCATTTTTTTTCGTACAATAAGTAAGCTGCATAAACTACTGAAACTGTACCTACAATCATTCCATAATCAAAACCTGTTTGCTGGTCGTGAAGGTACCAACCCAGTTGAGTAGCTCCAATTGTTGGAAAAGTTAGTAAAAGAAAAATTATGGCAATCCTGTATGGATACTTTGGTTTTTTCATATCTTAGATTAACAGAATAAATTGTGAGATTTAATTGCTAAATTTGCGTTCTTTTGAAACACTCTATGGTATTTTTCAATAAACAAGCGATTGTCATTGGGCCTACACCACCTGGAACCGGCGTTAAAGCTTTTGCATTTTTAGAAACTTCATCAAAATCCACATCCCCAACAATTCCTTTGTCAGTTTTATTAATACCAACATCAATAACAATAGTATCTTTTTTAACCCAATCGCCTTTAACAAGTTCTGGAATTCCAACTGCTGCAACTATTATATCTGCTTCTAAACATTCAGCTTTTAAATCTTTAGTTTTTGAATGAGTAATTGTTACTGTGCAATTTTCTTTTAAGAGAAGTTGGGTCATTGGCTTTCCATTTAAATTTGATCTTCCAACTATTACTGCTTTTTTTCCATTTAAATTAGGTTCAACTTTTTTGATCAATAAATAGCAACCCAAAGGAGTACATGGTACTGAACTTTCATATCCAGAAGAAAGATTTCCAACATTCATTGGATGAAAACCATCAACATCTTTTGAGGGTAAAATTGTTTCAATTACTTTTTGTTTATCAATATGTTTTGGAAGTGGCAGTTGAACTAGAATTCCTGAAACTGTCTCATCCTTATTTAATTCTTTAATTTTTTCTAATACTGTTTTTTCCTCGACTGAATCTGGATATTTAATAACTTCAGATTTTAAACCTACTTCATTAGCTGATTTTTCTTTGTTACGTACATAAATTTGGCTTGGAGTTAAATCACCTATAAGAATGACTGTTAAGCCAGGTACTTTATTGTATTTTGCTTTTAATCCTGTGACTTCATGCTTAAGCTCTTGTCTTAATTCTGCAGCAGCTTTCTTCCCATCTATTAAAATCATTTTATCTTTCTAAAAAATCATTGGCGCGATGTAGAGCTTCATACACATTTCAATAAACCAAATCAATAGTAGAAGAATTACCGGAGATATGTCTAAAGATCCTAAATTAGGTATAAAACGTCTGATTTTGTTTAAAATTGGATCTGTAAGTCTGTAGGTTAATTCTAAAAGAGAATAAACAAATCTGTTTTGGGTATTTAAAACGTTAAAGGCAATTAACCAACTTACAACTACATTTGCTATTACAACATATGAGTAAAGTTTTAGAATTTGTAAAACTAAATAAAAAATTGCTATCATTTTTTTTCGACATAAATCGACTGACTTGGGAAAGCAAAAGAAGCACCATTTTTCTCAACTATCTGTTTAATTTCAATTGCTAATCTCTCTTTCACTTCTAGAGAATTACTCCAACTATTAGAGTTCGTAAAACACCTCACCAGCAAATCAATAGAACTATCTGAAAATTTTTCTATTCTAACAGCAACTCCTGTTGCTTGGTTAAAGTCTTCACTTTTATTTATATATTCTTCTATCTCGTCTCTTACTTTTTTTAATTGCTCAATTGTAGAGTCATACTGAAGAGTAATAATCCACCTCACTCTCCAATTTGAAGTTTCACTTACATTTATGACTGCATTTTCTGCGAACTGAAAGTTTGGAATAATTGCTAGAGACTTATCAAACTTTCTAATTGTTGTTGACCTAAAGCCAATTTTTTCAACTATCCCTTCTATTATTCCATCAACTGCTATCCAATCTCCAATTTTAAATCTTTTTTCAACTAATACTAAAATTCCTGAAATTAAATTTTTAAATAAATCTTGTGCACCTAGAGCAACTGCAACACCAAACAAACCAAGACCTGCAATAATTGGGCCAATTTTAATTCCCCATAACTCAAGAACTGCAGCTAAACCAAGTATAAAAATTAATACTTTTAAGGACTTTATTATCCATCCAATAAGTTCTCTTGTTAAAAGTTTATCTAGTCCACTTAATATATAAGATACAGGTTCGATTATTTGATGAATAACCCAAAATATTAAAATAGTTATCAATGTTCTATTAATAGTATCTACTACATCTCTACCCTCTGCAGAAAAAGTCATGTAATAGCTTGCAATAAAAAAACCTAAGACGATTGGTAGAAATCTTGCTGGGCCTTCTAAAGCGCGAACGAAAGTGTCATCTAGCTTGTTTGTAGTTCGCTTTGAAATAATTTCTAATTTTTTAATAACTAATTTACTGATCAGGCCTCTAAAAATTAGAAAAACTAAAAAAATAGCAATACCAATTACGATTTGAAAAATATCAACTCCAAGAATGCCCTTATTCCAAACTGATAAAAATATATCAGAAAAATTATTTATTATGTCCATGGCTAAATTTTATATAACAAAAACTCCTCTTCTCCAGAATTAAAAAGAAATATCTTTTTCCATTTAATTTCGTTCAGTATTGATGAGGTTTTTTCACCTATACACATTAAATTCGTATCCATCCAAA
>OCOW01000005.1_pt1 | contig 25745 bp, 26 predicted proteins | sample 1535251 | NCBI WGS metagenome assembly OCOW01 (sample SAMEA3275632, study PRJEB22092) | marine metagenome | biome: ENVO:marine biome; feature: ENVO:water; material: Sterivex cartridges | collected 2014-06-21T08:30:05+00 | depth 0 m | reverse complement strand
ATGATAAAATTATTAAACCAACTATTAGATATCTAAAAAAAAAATACAATGTTTCTGGCCCATATTCTGCTGATACTATATTTTTAAAAAATAATCGAAAAAAATTTGATGTAATAATTGGAATGTATCACGATCAGGTGCTCACTCCATTAAAGACTCTATTCGAATATGATGCTATTAATATAACGTTAGGTTTGCCATTTGATAGAATATCACCAGATCATGGACCTAACGAGAAAATGATAGGCAGAAATATTTCAAATCCATTAAGTTTATTAAGATCAATTCAATTTTTGGAAAAACATTGATCAAGGCCAAAAAAAGTCTAGGACAAAATTTTTTAATAGATAAAGATATTCTAGAAAAAATAATTAGTGTAATTCAAATTAACCAAAAAAATATTCTTGAAATAGGTCCAGGTACAGGAAGTTTGACTTCCTATATATTAAAAAAAAAGCCAAAGAAGATTATTGTTATTGAAAAGGATCAAAATTTAGCAAAAAAACTTGAACAAAATTTTAAAGAGGAACTAAAAGTAATAAATGAGGATATCCTTAAGATAGACGAAACTTCATTAATAAATGAAAAGCTTACTGTATTCGGTAATCTTCCATATAATATTTCTACTGAGATATTGAGTAAATGGATTGTGAATTTAAATGACAACTTTTGGTTTGATCATCTTGTTTTAATGTTTCAAAAAGAAGTAGCTGATAGAATTATCGCTAAATATAATACATCATCGTATGGTAGACTTACTGTATTGGCAAATTGGAAGCTCAAAATTGTTAAAGTTTGTGACATAAAACCTGATTCTTTTTTTCCAAAACCAAAGGTTGATAGTTCTTTATTGTTGTTCTCTCCAAAAAATAAAATATTTAAAATTAAAGACCCTAAAAACCTAGAAATAGTTACGAGAGTATTTTTTAGTCATAGAAGAAAAATGTTAAAAAAGCCTTTTAACCAAATTTTTAATGGTGATCATAAAATATTAGATAAGCTAAAAATTGATTTAAACCTTAGACCTCAAAATTTGGACTTTGAAACTTACTATAAATTAACAAATGAATATGAAAAATTAAGAGGTTAATTTTTCTATATGATTTCTGATAAACTCAGCATCATAATCTTTTGAACCATGGTTTATTTCTGCATTAATTAAATTTTTTATTTTAGAATAACAAGTTTCGATACTATCATTTATAACAACGTAATCGTAATTAATCCAATGTAACACGTCTCTTCCGAACTGTTTCATTCTTTCTTCGGCAATCAATTTATCTCTCATGTCCCTATTTGAAAGTCTCTCAAACAAAATCTCTTTACTTGGTGGTAAAATAAAAAATGAGATTAACTTATAATCTAAATTTTTATTCTTAATTTGGTCAGCACCTTGCCAATCAATATCAAATAAAACATTTTTACCTTTATTAAGTTTATCTATGACTGGTGTTCTTGTTGTTCCATAAAAATTACTAAAAACTTTTGCATATTCTAGAAATTCTTCATTTTTAATGAATCTTTTAAATTCATTTTCATCTACAAAAAAATAGTCTTTATCAGGTGTTTCGTTAGGTCTAGGTTGTCTTGTTGTATGGGATATAGAGATTTCAAAGTTATCTAATTTAGATAACATTTTAACTAATGTAGTTTTACCTGCCCCAGAAGGAGAAGATAAAATTATCATTACCCCATCTTGTTCTGAGGGCATTAAATTTTCTAGTTTGCTTTTCCTTCGATAAACTTAACTGCATCTCCAACAGTTAAAATTTTCTCAGCTTCGCTATCTGATATTTCAGATCCAAATTCTTCTTCGAAAGCCATCACTAGTTCAACTGTATCTAAACTATCAGCTCCTAAATCGTCTATAAAACTAGACTCTTCGTTAACTTTTGCCTCATCGATACCTAGGTGATCAGCTACAATTTTTTTTACTTTGCTTGAAACGTCTTCTGACATATTGATCCTTTTCGTTATAAATTCTTAATAGTTTAAAACTATGTTTTGTCAAGCCATATACATGCCCCCATTAACATGTAATGTTTCTCCATTGATATAATTTGATTGATTTGAGCACAAAAAAAGCACCGCATTAGCAACATCATCAGGTTCGCCTAGACGTGCTGAGGGTATTTTTGATATTATAGCTTCTTTAAATTTTTCATCTAACTTATCAGTCATAGCTGTTTTAATAAAGCCTGGTGAAATGCAATTTATATTTATATTTTTTTTTGCATATTCTATCGCCAAACTCTTAGACATCGCTATTATGCCTGCTTTCGATGCAGTATAATTAGCCTGCCCTAAATTTCCTGTGTGACCAACAACAGACGTAATATTAACAATCCTGCCTGATTTATTCTTAAGCATTTTTTTAATTGCAGATTTACTCATTAAAAAAGTTGATGTTAAATTGATATCAATTACTTTTTTCCATTCTTCTAAACTCATTCTTATTGCAAGGTTATCTTGAGTAACTCCTGCATTATTAATAATACAATCTAAGTTTCCACCAAGTTCTTTTGTTGCATTTTCTATAAATTCTTCAATTTTATCACTTTGAGAAATATCAAATTTTAATATTTTGATATTTTCAAATTTACTTTTTAGTACATCTAGTTTTTCAATTTTAGTACCAGAAGCTAAAATATTTGCTCCAGCTTGGTTTAATTTTTTAATTATCGAGTTTCCAATACCACCTGAAGCACCTGTTACTATAATATTTTTACCTTTTAGATCGCTCATAATTTTATACTCTCAATATCACTTAAACTATTTATCGTATCAATTTTAACATCTCTATTAATCCTTTTAACCAAACCTGACAACACTTTCCCGGGCCCAATTTCTATAAAATGATTTACATTATTTTCTATCATATTAATTACGCTTTCTCTCCATCTTACTCTATTCTCAATTTGTTTGATTAAGAGGGTTTTAAGCTCATCTAGGTCTTTAATTTCATAAGCTGTCACATTTGAAATTAATTTATTTTGTCCATTTTTAAAGTTAAGCTTATTTAGCTCATCTGTCATAATTTTGGTGGCATTACTCATCATATCACAATGAAAAGGAGCGCTTACGGGAAGTTTAATATTTTTAATAGATTTTTCTTTTAAAATTTTAGTTAAATGTTCTAAGTCCTCTGTTTTTCCACTCAAAACCATTTGACCCTCAGAATTGTCATTTGCAATTTGAGCATTAAATATTTTTTTATTCTCAGCTAAAATCTTTTCAATTACATCAATTTTTGAACCCAATACTGCAACCATACCTCCTTGTCCTTTAGGAACTGAGTTTTGCATAGCTTCACCTCTAATTCTTAATATTTTTAAAGTCTCTGAAAAATCTAAATATCCAGCACATGACAAAGCTGAGTACTCACCTAAAGAATGTCCAGCAAAATATTTAGCTTTATTTAAATCTAAGTTAAATTCTTTTTTAACTATACTGAATATTGAATAACTAATTAAAAATATAGCTGGTTGAGTATTAATTGTTAAATCTAATTCTTCTTTTGGACCTTCTAAAATTAACTTAGAAATAGAAAAATTTAATGTTTCATCTGCCTGCTTAAACAAACTTTTAACCAAATCAAATTTATCATATAACTCCTTTCCCATTCCCACCATTTGGGAACCTTGGCCAGGGAAAATTACTGAAAACATATAAAAAAAACTAATTAATTTGCCTTTTTAACTATTGTAATTGAACTTTTATAATAGTATATCCTCATTTTTTATTAAAGAACTTAAATGAATTTATACGAACATACTATTATTGCTAGACAAGATACTTCACCGAGTGAATTAAAGCAATTATCTGAAAAATATTCAAAAATTATTGAAAAAAATGATGGAGAAGTAGTAAAGACTGAAAATTGGGGATTGTTAAACTTATCGTATTTAATAAAAAAAAATAGAAAAGGTAGTTACATTCATTTTAAAATCAAAGGTGGTGGAAAAGTTATTGATGAATTAGAAAAAAATGAATCAATTGATAAAAAATTGTTAAGATATTTAACAGTTAGAGTAAAAAAATTTGATTTAGATACAGTTTATTTCGGTAAGAAAGAAGATAGTGAAAAAAAAGAGAGTGTTAAAAACTAATGCCTAAAAGACAAAGTGGAAATAAAAAAGGAAAACAAAGTAACTTTGCAAAATTAAGTATTTTCCAACCTAATAAGTATAAATTTAAAAAAAGTTGTCCACTTTCAGCAAAAGGTGCTCCACAAGTTGATTATAAAAATATTAAATTATTAAGAAAATATATGTCAGAAAATGGTAAAATTTTACCATCAAGAATAACTAATGTTTCTCAGAAAAAACAAAGAGAGCTATCCTTATCAATTAAAAGAGCTAGAAATTTAGCATTAATATAAATGAAAGTAATATTATTAGAAAATGTTAAAAGAATTGGGTCTATTGGAGAAGTAATAGATGTTAAGAGAGGTTTTGCTAGAAACTATCTTATTGCCAATAAAAAAGCGCTTTACGCCTCAAAAGAAAATATTAAAGAAGTTGAAAAAATAAAAACTGATTTATCCAAAAAAGATAACGAAAAGAAAAAAGAAGCCTCTCTAATAGCTGAGCAAATTAATGGAAAAGAATATTCTGTGAAAAAATTAAGCACAGAAAATAAAGAATTATATGGTTCAGTAAAGCCAACAGAAATTGCTAAACTTATCCAAGACGAAAATAAGATTGAAATTAAGCCTTCAATGATACAACCTGTCGAAGAGATCAAAGCTTTAGGAAAGTTTAAGGTTAAAATTTCTTTACACTCAGAAGTTGACGCGGAAATCTCTATAGATGTATCTTCTGCAGAAACAATTCAATAATTATACATTTTTTTCCCCAGCAATAATTAAGAATTTTATAAATAATTTTTTCATATAAATTATAAATATGGAAAATAATTTAAGCCTAGTTAAAAACCAATTCAAAGAATTACCTAACAATATCGAAGCTGAACAAGCTGTAATAGGATCTATTCTTGTTAGCAATGATATATTTGATGAGATAAGTACAATAATTTCTAGTATTAATTTTTATGATCCTATGCACCAAAAGATTTTTGAAGCAATCGAGAGTCTAATTTACAAAGGAATGCTAGCAAATCCAATCACGTTAAAGAATTATTTTGAAGATGAAAAAGATGATTTAAATGTTCCAGAGTACTTAGTTAAAATTACTAAATTTTCTACATCTGTTAGACAGGCTGTGGAGTATTCTAAAATTATTTACGATATGTTTGTTCGAAGAGAACTAATAAAAATCTCTGAGCAAACTATTGATAGTGCAAAATTAAATGATCTTGATACCAATGGACAAACAATCATAGAAAATTCAGAAAGATTATTATTTGATTTAGCCGAAAAAGGATCTTTCAACTCCTCTTTAGTAAAGTTTGATGAGGCAATGAAACAAACCATTGAAATGGCGTCTGCTGCATATAAAAATGATGAAGGAATTGTTGGTGTCCCAACCGGGCTTAGAGATTTAGATGATAAACTAGGGGGATTACATCAATCTGATTTAATCATTATAGCTGGACGACCTTCGATGGGTAAAACCTCACTTGCAACAAATATTGCATTTAATGCTGCACAAAAATTGCAAGATAGTGGAAAAAAATCCTCAATTGCATTTTTTTCACTAGAGATGTCGTCAGAGCAACTTTCAACCAGAATAATTTCAGAACAAGCAAGAATTAGTTCAAATGATATTAGAAGAGGAAGAATTTCTGATGATCAATTTGATAAATTTTTAGAAACTTCAAAAAATATTTCTGAACTTCCACTTTATATTGATGAAACACCAGCAATAAGTATTGCTGCATTAAGTAATAGAGCTAGACGTATCAAGAGATTGTTTGGTCTTGATATGATTGTAGTTGATTATATTCAGCTAATGAGAGGGACTACATTCAACAAAGATGGTAGAGTTCAAGAAATATCTCAAATCACTCAGGGATTAAAAGCAATTGCTAAAGAACTTGCTCTTCCAGTTGTAGCTCTTTCTCAATTATCAAGACAAGTTGAGCAAAGAGATGATCACAAACCTCAATTAGCAGATTTGAGAGAATCAGGTTCAATTGAGCAAGATGCTGATGTTGTTATGTTCGTTTATAGGGAAGGATATTATCTGCAAAGAAAAGAGCCAAGAGAAGCCACAGTTGAGCATGCTGAATGGCAAGCAAAAATGAATGAGGTCGCACACCTTGCTCAAATCATTATAGGGAAACAAAGACACGGTCCAATAGGCAATGTAACTCTTGAATTTGAAGAAAGATTTACAAAATTTAAAGATACTCAAACTAATTAATTTCCAATATAAAAGAGCTAATGTTGGCTCATATCTATCAAAACATTGTTCTAAAGAATCCTAAAGCAGTACTTGTATTACTAATAATCACCATCTTAAGTTTTGGTTATTATACAAAAGACTTTAGATTGGATGCATCTTCAGAGACGTTATTGATTGATGGTGATCCAGATTTAGCTTATCTCAAAGAAGTTTCTGAAAGATACGGATCTAGAGAGTTTTTAATTCTTACTTATACACCTAATGAAGGGATGGTAACTGATACATCAATTAATAATTTACTAAGTTTAAAATATAAAATTCAAAGTTTGAATTGGGTACATAGTGTTGTAACTCTTTTAGATATACCATTGTTAAGTAATTCGGATGCCCCACTTCAAGAAAGATTAGAAAGTTTTAAAACTTTAAAAGATGAAGAAGTTGATAAAGATAGAGGATTTAAAGAAATTCTTAATAGTCCTGTATTTAGAAACTTTGTCATTAGTGAAGATGGTAAAACCAGTGGGGTAATTGTTTATATCAAACAATCTCAAAAACTTGAAAACATTGAAAGTAAATCAAAAGAAGAAATAGAAAATTATAAAGATCAAATAAAAAAACAAAATCACCAAAATATATTAGAGATCAGACAAGTCATCCAGAGCTATGGTGATGTAGGTAAGATTTATTTAGGTGGTATCCCAATGATTGCTGATGACATGATGACTTTTATTAAAAGTGACATTGTGGTTTTTGGTATAGGTGTTTTATTATTTATTGTTGCAACCCTATGGTTTGTCTTTAGGAAACTTATCTGGATAATAGTCCCAATTAGCAGTTGTGTAGTTTCGGTAGTTATAATGACTGGGTTACTTGGACTACTGGGATGGAAAGTCACTGTTATTTCATCAAATTTCATTGCTTTGATGTTGATTTTAACAATGGCAATGAACATTCACATGAGCACGAGATTTTTACAGCTTAAAAAAGATTACCCTTCTAAAAATTCTTTAGAAATTATTTCTTTAACCACCAGAAAAATGTTTTGGCCAATTTTTTACACTGTATTGACTACTATTTTAGCATTTTTGTCTTTAATCTTTAGTGAAATCAAACCTATTATTGACTTTGGATGGATGATGACTTTTGGTCTAATTACTTCATTTATAATTACATTCACTTTACTCCCAACTTTTTTAAGTTTCGCGCCTTCAGATAATATTTCACTTAAAAAAGAACAAAATTCTAAATTCACCACTTTTCTAGGATCACTTTCTATAAATAAAAAAAATTTAATTTTTTCAGTAACAGGAATTGTAATTATTTTAAGTGTTATTGGTATTAGCAAGCTAGAGGTTGAAAACAGCTTTATTAATTATTTTAACAAAAATACTGAAATCTATAAAGGCATGAAACTTATAGATGAAGAGCTTGGAGGTACAACACCATTAGAAGTAATTCTAAAGTTTCCTAAGAAAGATAAAGAAAAAAAATCAACTGAAGATGACGAGTTTGAGGACTGGGGTGATGAAAATGATAAGAATGATGACAAATATTGGTTTACTAAAGATAAAATTGATAAAATTGCATCTGTTCATAATTACTTAGATAGTCTTCCTGAAATTGGAAAAGTTTTGTCTTTTTCATCAATTATTGATGTGGCAACTCAATTAAATAACAATAAACCTTTAGGCACTTTAGAAATGGGTGTGCTTTATTCTAAAATACCTGAAAGTATTAAAACAGAAATTATTGATCCATATCTTTCAATAGAAAATGATGAAGCAAGGATCAGCTTAAGAATAATAGACTCTCAAGAAAATTTAAGAAGGAACGATTTGATTAATAAAATAAATTTTGATCTTAAAGATAAGATTGGTCTAGAAGAAAGTGAATATCAACTTGCTGGAGTATTAATTTTATTTAATAATTTATTACAGAGCTTATTTAAATCACAAATACTTACTTTAGGATTAGTAATGATTGGGATTTTTATAATGTTTTTAATTCTATTTAGAAATATTAAATTATCTTTAATAGGAGTGGTGCCAAATTTCATTGCTGCATTTTTCATACTTGGAATTATAGGTTTACTAGAAATTCCTTTAGATATGATGACTATTACCATCGCTGCAATTACTATTGGTATAGCCGTAGATAATAGTATCCATTATATTTATCGATTTAAAGAGGAATTCAATAAGATTAAAGATTATAACAAAACATTACAATTATGTCATTCAACAGTAGGAGTTGCAATTTTAAATACTTCAATCACAATTGTTTTTGGATTTTCAATTTTAGTTTTATCTAAGTTTATCCCCACAATTTATTTTGGCATGTTCACTGGTTTAGCAATGTTATTGGCTATGATCTCGGTATTAACTTTACTGCCTGCTTTAATCTTGATTATCAAACCCTTTGGTAAATCAGCTTAATGTTAGAGACTTTGGCAGATTTTTACAAAGCAACTTCCATTGTAGATTTGATTTATTTAGTCATCACTATCTGGTCTTTGATCAGCTGTTATAAAAAAGGTTTTATATTAAGTATACTATCCATGGCAAAGTGGCTTTTGGCCTATGTGATAACTTTAATTCTATTCCCTAGAGTTAAACCATATGTAAAAGATATTATTGATAATGAATATGTATTGGACGTAGGTCTTGGTATAGCAATTTTTATTGTGGTTATTTTTTTAGTATTGTTGGTTAATAAAGGTATTAGTAAAGCTGTTAGATACACTGGTATAGGTGGGTTAGATACTACGTTTGGATTCTTTTTTGGCTTTATAAAAGCTTATATAATTTCTGTTTGTATTTTTTCAGGTATTCATATCGTTTATAATTATGATAAATGGCCAATAAATATAGACAAATCATACGCCTTTCCATATTTAGAAAAAGGTAGTAATTATCTGATTAAAGAATTTCCTAATGAAAAAACATATCAAGAATCTAGAGAAAAAATTGAAGAACTTTGATCCAAAATTAAAAGAAGAATGTGGGGTATTTGGTATTAGTAATGCAAAAGACGCCTCTGCTTTAACTGCACTTGGATTACATGCTTTACAACATCGAGGACAAGAAGGTTGTGGAATTGTTAGTTTTGATGGTGAAAAATATTATTCTGAAAAGCGATTTGGTTTAGTTGGAGACAACTTTAATAAAGAAAAAGTTTTAAATAATTTAAAAGGTAATTACGCTATAGGTCATAATCGATATAGTACAACTGGTAATAATACTTTACGAAATATCCAACCTTTTTTTGCTGATACTAATGCAGGAGGAATTGGAGTTTCACACAATGGAAATTTAACCAATTCAATTTCTTTAAGAAAAAAACTAGTTGAGGAAGGAGCTATTTTTTATACCACTTCAGATACTGAAACTATTGTACAATTAATTGCAAAATCAAAGAGATCGAAAACTATCGATAAAGTAATTGATGCAATTTTTCAAATACAAGGTGGATATGCTTTAGTAATGCTTACTCAAAACTCTCTTATTGGGGTAAGAGATCCATATGGCATTAGACCTTTGTTAATTGGTAAATTGGGAAGTAGTTATGTACTAGCTTCAGAAACCTGTGCATTAGATATTATTGGTGCAAACTTTGTTAGAGAAGTTGAAAATGGCGAAATTGTTTTAATTGAAAATAATCAACTGACTAGCATCAAGCCCTTTCCTCCTAAAAAAGTAAGACCATGTGTTTTTGAATATATCTACTTTGCAAGACCTGACAGTTTATTAGATAATAAAACTGCTTATGAACATCGAAAAAATTTAGGAAAAGAACTTGCAAAAGAAAACGATATTGATGCTGATATCGTAGTACCAGTTCCAGACTCTGGTAATGCAGCAGCACTAGGATTTTCTCAAAAACATAAAATGAACTTTGAACATGGTTTAATAAGAAACCATTACGTGGGTCGAACTTTTATTGAACCAAGCCAAAAAATTAGAAGTTTGGGTGTTAAGCTTAAATTAAATGCAAACCAAACTACTATTAAAAATAAAAAAATTATTTTAATTGATGACTCGCTTGTCAGAGGAACTACTTCTCATAAAATAGTAAAAATGTTATATGATGCAGGTGCAAAAGAAGTTCATGTTAGAATAGCTTGTCCTGAAATTAGATATCCTGATTTTTATGGTGTGGATACTCCAACTAAAAAAGAACTATTAGCTGCAAATAAAACGAATGATGAAATTTGTGAGTATATTGGTGCTAAATCATTAAAATTTTTGTCTATTGATGGTTTGTATAGAGCTATTGGTTTTGATAAGCGAAATGACACCTACCCTCAATTAACAGATCATTATTTTACAGGAGATTATCCTGTTAAACCAGTTGACGAGCTAGGTGATAGTAAAATAACCCAATTATCTTTGTTAAGCACTGCCTCGAACAACTAGTAAGATAAAAACAGTTCTTTAAAAAAAAATAAAAGATACTATCTAAAGAAACATGATTGATAACAAAGAAAAAATAATTGAGTATTTTAAATCTGGAGTGAAACAGACTAAAGATTTTAAAATTGGAATTGAGCATGAAAAATTTCTATTTAATAAAAAAAATAATAAACGAGTGGATTATTTTAAAATTAAAGAGATGTTCAATGCATTATTGGAGTTTGGATGGAACCCAGTTTTTGAAAAAGATAATATAATTGCACTTAACAAGGGTGGAAAAAATATAACTCTTGAGCCCGGTAATCAAATTGAATTATCAGGAGATAAACTTAACCATATACATGAGGCTTGTTCAGAGTCTCAAGATTATTTATTTGAATTAAAGCAAGTTACAAAAAAATTAGATATTGAAATTGTCAGTGCTGGTTTTGACCCTATCTCAAAATTAGAGGAGATTCCAAATAATCCTAAGCAGAGATATAAATTGATGACCCAAGATATGCCCTTTGGTGGTGAATTAAGTTTAGATATGATGTATCGAACTTGTGGAACACAATTAAATATTGATTACAGTTCAGAGGATGACTTTGTTAAAAAATTTAAAGTTATAAATTCAATTGTACCAATTTCTATTGCTTTATTTGCTAATTCCTCAATAGTTGAAAAGAAAAATAGTAATTATTTATCATACCGATCAAAAGTTTGGCAAAATACTTCTAGAGGTGGACTTCCAAAATTGTTTTTTGAAAATTTAAATTTTGAAAAATATGCAGAATTTACAATGAATTTTCCTATTTTATTTATTCAAGATAAAGATGAATATATTTCTGGGAGAAAATATATTTTTAGAGATTTTATGGAGGGTAAAATTGAAGAGGTTGGTAACCGATTACCTACAGAAAGTGATCTTACAACACATTTAAGCACAATCTTTACAGAGAACAGGTTAAAAAAATATATTGAGCTTAGATCTATGGATACTTGTGGTTGGGATTGCTTATGTGCTGGACCCGCATTTAATATTGGTATGCTTTATGGTAATCTTGATGAAGTTTATGATGTTATCTCTAAGTGGGAAACAGATAAGATTATTAATGCCTACTTAGAAGCACCTCAAAAAGGGTTTAATACTCAATTAATGGGTAAAGATCTTCTTTATTGGTCTTCAACCTTATTAGATTTATCAAAAAAAGGTTTAGAAAATAGGGATATTTTAAGCAAAAAAGGAAATAACGAAACGATTTTTTTAAATCATTTACAAAAAGTAATTGATAACAAGACAACAAACGCAGATCATATGATTAGTAGATTTTCAGAAAATGAAAATTTAGACGAATTATATGACAAATAAAATTGTTGCTATTCAAGGTAATCATCCTTCAAAATTAAATCCAGTTTCAGATACAAGTATTTTTTTAGCTAATGAGGCTCAAAATAAAAATTATAAAATATTCTATTATGAGCCAAAAGACCTTTCAATTATCAATTCAAAAGTAATTGCAACAGGTTTTTTTGTAAAATTTAATTACACTCAAAATAAATTTTTTAAAATATTAAAAAAATGTAGTTTAGAACTCACTAAATCTAAATTTATACTTATACGACAAGATCCGCCCTTTAATCTTGAATATATTTCAACGACTTACATTTTGGATACTATTAAACATAAAGTAAAAATTTTAAATAACCCTACCTCTATAAGAAATGTTTCAGAAAAGTTGTACTCAGCAAAATATCAAAAATATATGCCAGATACCATTTTTAGTAGAAACATTAATGAAATAAAAAAATTTTTTAAAAAGAACAAAAAGGTTATTTTAAAACCAATCCACAGTTACAGTGGGAACGATATACATTTATTAAAAAAATTTAATTCAAAATTAATCAATAGTTTCATCAAAAAACACGATCACATTATGTTGCAAAAATTTTTACCTAAAATTAGTAAAGGAGATAAAAGAGTTTTTATAATCAATGGTAAAGTTTGTGGAGCAATCTCTAGAATTCCAAAGAAAGGATCGATTTTAAGTAATATGAGTAAAGGTGCAAAGCCTGTTAATATTAAACTGAGCTTAAATGAAAATAAGATATCAAGATTGATTGCTAAGGATTTAAAAAAAGATAATATTTTTTTTGCAGGAATAGATTTTATTGATCAAAAACTTAATGGAGATATTAATGTAACCTCCCCAACTGGACTTAAAACCCTTTTCGATTTATCAGGCATAAATCTTGCTAAAATTTTTTGGAAAGAACTTAAAGCGTGAAAACTTTAAACGAGCAGCAAAAAGGCTCTTTGCTAGCCTTTGTTGCGGTGATGTTTATTACGCCTGATAGTTTATTTATAAGATTAGCAAGTGTTGATACCTGGAGTTTAGTTTTTTATCGAGGAATAATTCCTTTTTTTACCGTGTTGATCGGAATGTTACTTATCTACAAAGCAAATTTCTTCAAAATGCTTTTCACGAGTGGGCATCATGGAATAATTTATATAATAACTTTTTCCATAACCAATATTGCTTTTGTTGTTTCTATTCAGAATACGAATGTAGCCAATACATTGGTTATGATTGCTATGGCGCCTATGCTTTCAGCAATTTTAGGGGCAATATTTTTAAAAGAGATGCCAGATAGTAAAACTTGGATAGCAATCGCAGTAACTTTTTTTGCTGCGATATATATATTTTACGACTCCTTACAATTAGGGAATATTTTTGGAGATTTATTGGGCCTCGTTTGTGCCTTAGGATTGGCAGTTGGAGCCGTTACGATTAGATCTGCAAAAACAAAAAACCTAGTTCCTGCTGCTGTAGTCGGTAAGCTGTTGGTTGCGATATTTGCCATTTTCTTTATTGAAACTTATGCCTTAGTTGGGAGAGACCTATTAATTGTTCCTCTAATGTGTGTAATGTGTGTTGCGATACCTTTTGTTTTAGTCACAATTGCTCCAAGATTTATACCTGCAGAAGAGGTAAACTTATTCTTTTTACTAGAGACAATCATCGGGCCAATTTGGGTCTGGATGGTCATTAAAGAACAACCAAGTCTAGAAACAATTCAAGGAGGTATTGTCATCATTCTGACGATAGCTATCCACTCTTTTCTTAAACTAAAAAAATCATAGCCCAATTACAATTAACTTGATTTGGCCACAAATCAGAAATAGATAGCGATTCATATGAACAAGGTGTTAAAAAATTCGTGGGCTTTATTTTTAGGTATGGGAGCAATTATGCTCGCCTACGGTTTTCAAGGATCACTTTTAGGAGTTCGAGCAGTCAAAGAAGAGTTTAGTTTAACTGCAACCGGATTTATGATGTCTGGTTATTTTGTTGGATATTTTATAGGAGCAATGACTATTCCTAAATTAATATCAAGAGTTGGTCATATAAGAATCTTTGCAGTTTTTGCATCAATTGCATCTTTAGTGATTTTAATTCATGCTGTTTTTGTTAGTCCATTTGTTTGGTTCCTATTAAGAGTGCTTACAGGTATCAGTATGGTCTCTATTTATACTGTTGCTGAAAGTTGGTTAAACGATAGAGCAAGTAATAAAAACAGAGGAAGTGTCTTATCAATCTATATGGTGATTTTGTATGGTTCAATGGGCATAGGAATGTTTTTTTTAAACTTTAGTAATCCAATAAATTTTGAACCTTTTATATTAATATCAATTATAACATCAGGTGCACTAATTCCAATTTTACTTACCAAAAGAAAACCTCCAACATTTAAAAAAATAGAAACAATGTCTATTCAAGAGGTTTATATTTCATCTCCTTTTGGAATGGTTAGTGCATTTCTTTATGGAACAATTCAATCTGCATTATTCACATTGCTAGCTGTATACGCTGCAGGAATGAATTTTTCTATTTTTCATATTTCATTAGTTACATTCTTGTTAGCAATTTCTGGCGCAGTTTCACAGTGGCCAATAGGAAAAATATCAGACATGTATGATAGAAGAAAAGTAATTATTGTTGTGAGTTTTGCTGCAGCCTTTTTTGCATTATGTGCAATTTTTTCTTCTGCACAAATGTATTTACCTGAAGGACTAGGAACGAGTAAATTTTGGTTTTATATTTTTTTAATTTTATTTGCCTTTTGTAGTTTACCAATGTTCTCATTGATCCTTGCTCACACAAATGATTTTATTCCTAAAGAAAAATTTGTTGCAGCTGGTGCTAGTTTACAATTTATTTTTGGTTTAGGTGCGATTGGTGGTCCATTTTTGTGCTCAATTTTTATGGACATAGCGGGTCTTAATGGTTTTTTTGTTTTTCTAATGTTTTTTCATATTTTGATTGGAATTTATGGTGTCTATAGATCTAGAGTTAGACCAGCAGTTGAAAATCCAGACTCTCAATTTATTGCAATGCCTCAGTCAATTACGCCTGCAGGTATTGAATTAAGCCCAACTACAGAGCCAATTGATGAACCAACAAAATTAGCATCTGAAACTGCTGTTGAAGAGATAAAAGCTTCTGATCAACAATCTAACTAAGTTTAATAATCAGCGTCGTTTTGTAAAGTGAACTATGTTGGCTTTATTGTTATTTTGATAAAGTAATCTTATGAATAATAACGATATTCAGAACTTATTTGAGAAAACACGAAATCAATCGATTAAAATTGTTGAAAATCTAAGTCCAGAGGACATGAATATCCAGTCGATGGAAGATGCGTCACCTATTAAATGGCATCTTGCTCACACTACTTGGTTTTTTGAAAAATTCGTTTTAAGCAAAATAAAGTCTAATTATAAATATTTTAATGAGGATTATAATTATTTATTTAATTCCTATTACGTAAAAGCAGGTCCAAGATACACAAGATCACTTCGAAACATAATTTCACGCCCTGGAATTGAAGAGGTTCTAGAATATAGGCAAACTATAAACCATAGAATTACAGAGTTATGTCAATCAAGTAACTCCAATTTAGATATGATTGAAGTAGGCTGTCACCATGAAATGCAACATCAAGAATTAATGTTAACAGATCTACAGCATGGTTTAAGCTTCAACCCTACTGGTCCCAAGTACGATCCAACTAAAAAAGATATTGCAAGTGAAAATATTAAACAAGAATGGGTTGGTTTTGAAAAAGCTATTAAAAATGTAGGTACAGATGATGAAAATTTCTCTTTCGATTGTGAGCGACCTAAACATGAAGTTTTAATATTACCTTTTGAAATATCAAACAAGTTAGTTACAAATGGTGAATGGATCGAGTTTATTGATAATGATGGTTATAATAAAAGTGAATATTGGTTGTCCGATGGATTTTCAAAATGCCAGCAGGAAAATTGGCAGTCCCCTCTTTATTGGAAAAAAAAAGAAGGTAAATGGTTTCACTTCACTTTAAATGGAAATAAAGAAATAGATCTCAATGCGCCTGTAAGTAATATTAGCTACTTTGAAGCTGACGCTTTTGCAAGATGGAACAATAAACGACTTCCAACAGAATTTGAATGGGAGGTTGCTTCTAATGATCATATTCAAGGGAATTTTTTAGAAAACAAAATATATCAGCCATATTCAAAAAAAAATGGTGTAGATTTAAATCAACATTGGGGACACGTATGGGAGTGGACTTCTTCAAACTTCTCTCCTTATCCAGGGTTTAAATATCACAATGATGATATCAGCGAATACAATGGTAAATTTATGGTCAACCAGATGGTGTTAAAAGGAGGCTCTTGCCTTACACCTAAAGATCAAATGAGAAAATCATATCGTAATTTCTTTTATCCTCATCAAAGATGGCAAATGTCTGGACTAAGACTTGCTAAATGAGAGAATTTTTGTATGACTAGAACAAAAAATTAAACTTTTTTCAGATAAATCAATCATTACATGTCAAAACGCGCTGTTACTAAAAAAAAATAAAACTATAAGAACAACCTAAATGTCTAAATCTAATACTAATTTAAATTCTAAACTAACTGATGCTACGGATATTAGTAAACCATGGGATAAGGATAATCAGGCCTGGTGGGACTGGTATGTTAGTCTCGCAGATAATGATGTTAAAGAAAATGAAATTATTAATGCCGATCCTTTACCAGATATTACAATACCCAGTGATGATGAAGTTATCTCAGAATTAGCTAAGCCCTACCATTTAACTAATGATCAAATTGATTTTTTTAAAAAAAATGGTTTTATTAAACTTAAAAAAGTTTTTTCACCTGGGGCCGTGCTAAAACTTAGATCTGAGTTAATTAGTTTATTAAAAGAAGAATTTAAGGTTGATCCAGATAAGGGAGCACATGCCCGTTTCCTTAGTCTTGAAATGATTTGGCCTGACAACGCACTGCTTCGTGCTTATGTATTATCACCTCGTCTAGGGCAAATTTCAGCAGATCTTCTTGGAGTACCAGCTGTTAGACTTTATCATGACAATGTATTAGCTAAACAAGCTGGTTGTGGTCGTACCCCGTGGCACTTCGACGATCATCATTTTCCTCTAGATACCAATGACGTAGTTACTGCTTGGGCACCTGCACAGCCAATTCCTCTTGAGATGGGACCGCTTTCTTTCGCTTATCCGCTCGATGTCCACAAATTAGTCAATGCAGTTACGTTTGAAAAGACTGGTACTGGATATGACCGTGGGGTCACAGATGTTTTTTCAAAAAATAATGTAACTGTGAATGAAACCCCATTTGAACTGGGTGAAGTTAGCTTTCATCATAATTTAAATTTTCATACCGCTTCACGCAACCGAACTAATCGTAGTCGAGTGGCTCTTGCCAATACTTATTATCGTGATGGAGCGAGAATAGTTGATTCACCTACGATGGTTTCTGGTGACTGGCAGAAATTTGTACCAAATGTCAAACCAGGAGACTTGGCTGCTAGTCCACTAAATCCGATTTGTTGGCCAGTAAAAGATAAATCATGAAAAACATAAATAATCAAAATGGATTAAATTCGATCTGGACTAAAAGTCTTGCTCGTAATCTTCATCCTAATGGTAATGCTTTAGTTGATCATTTAAAAACAATCCATCAAGAAAATACTGGATTTACTGAAGCATGTGCAAGTTCTTGTCGTGATGAAGCTGGACGTAATAGTTATGAATGGCTAAGTGAAGTTGTGCCTGATAACGCGAGTTTGAGTGTATTAGATCTTGCTTGCGGGTCAGGGCCGTTATTAAAAATTTTATTTGATCGTAATAAAAATTTAAATTTAAAAGGTATAGACATGTGTCCTGAAGAATTAGTATTAGCTAAGACTCGTCTTAAAAATAGTGGGGTTAATCTTATCGAGTCAAAAGCACAAAATTTGCAAGCAATCAATGATAACTCTATAGACATTGTGTTATGTCATTGGGCTTTGACATTAATGGACCCGATAGTTCCTGTTTTAGATGAAGTCAAACGAGTTTTAACTTCTGAGGGTCAATTTGCAGCATTAGTTGATGGACCAATGAATGCAGCATCTGGTTATGCAGAGGTACATGATTTAATTTATAGTTATGTTCAAGAAGAAATACCTAGTTATGGAGCAATTGATTTAGGTGATCCAAGGATACGAGGAACTGAAAGTCTAAGTAATCTTGCACATAAAGCTTTTCCAGAAGCAAGTGTGACTATCGAAACAAATGTTGTATCTATGGAAGGACCAGTTACTAAAGTAGCTGAAATTGCTTCAGGATTTTTTTACGCAGCATTTATCTTAAAACCAGAAAAAAGAAAATTAATGATTAAAAATCTATCTAACATGCTCGCAATATCCAAAGTGAGCACAGACAATGAAAGACAAGGGCGATTTTCAATGCCAATTAGTCGTCTTTTAGTTAGGCAAAGTATAAAATGAAATCATTTTTACAAGAAGTAAGTCTTGGTTTAAGTAAAAAAAATAAAGAGTTGAGTTCTAAATGGTTTTATGACTTTCGTGGATCAAAACTTTTTGAACAAATTACCAAGTTAAAAACATATTACCCAACAAGAACTGAAAGAAAAATTTTAAAAGATAATAAAATTGAAATTGCTAATAAAATAGGTAAGCGAGCAGTTTTAATTGAACCCGGTGCCGGGGACTTCAAGAAAATAGCTATTTTTCTCAATAGTTTAGATAAGCCCAAAAAATATATACCTTTGGATATTTCAGAAGATTATATAAACAAGATATCTCAAAGTTTTAAAAAAAAATTCCCAAAAATAGCTATTACTCCTAAGGGATATGACTTTTCAAGAAATAATAAACTACCTTTTAAAATCAATTCATCTGAAAATATAATTATATTTTTTCCAGGATCAACCATTGGTAATTTCAAAGAGAAGGATGCTGTTAAATTTTTAAAAATGTTAAAATCAAAATTTAAAGCAAAAAAAATTATCATTGGTGCTGATTTAGTAAAAGATATCCCAACTCTAATTACTGCTTATGATGACAAAAAAGGGGTGACTGCAAAATTCAATAAAAATATTTTACGAAGAATTAATACTGAATTAGGTGCAGATATAAATCTGAATTCCTATAAACATTTAGCCATTTATAATAAACAAAAAAAAAGAATTGAGATGAGACTAAAATCTAAAAAAAGAAATAATATTAGAATTAATGGTTCAAATTATTTAATTAAAAAAAATGAAGAGATACATACAGAGAATTCACACAAATATACGATTAAATCCTTCAAAAACTTAGCTAATAAAGCTGGATGGAAACTAGATAAAACTTGGGTTGATGGCAAAAAACTTTTTAGTGTTCATTGTCTAAGTTAAATAAGTTTCACTCATCAGAAAAATATTCAACTTCTTTAAATCGATCTGTTGGGAAAAGCCAATAAAATCCAAATGTTTCATCACTATTATTTTTAAGTGCATGTTTAGCATTATTAGAAATATAAACTACGTCCCCTTTTTTAATCTCTTCAAGTTCACCATCTTTGTTTAAAGTTGCAGAACCATTGGTTACAACATAAATTTCGTCTGGGGCATGATGATGTAAAGTTAATTTTCCACCGGGTAAAACTTCCGCAAAACCACAAGAAATTCCTTTGCTTCCATCAATATCTGCATCAACTAAAAACTTCCATCTCACTCCAGGATATTTCTCACTTGTTTTCCATTCCTGACTGGAGATTGAATTAAAATTTTTAACAAATATCATAACTCGAAGAACTAGACCTTTTTCACAAAACTAATAGCAGCACCAACAGTCGTCAAAAATCCAGCTAATGGTAAAATTGCAACTGCGTATTTCTTTGGCATATAATTCTCTTTGAATTCAATACCTTTAGAGCTAATTTCAAAATACCACATTTCCCAATACTTCCCACGCATACCTTCTACAAGTTCAACTCCATAAATTATTAGAACTATACCAATTACCATAATCATAATTTTCCAGAATTGACGTATATATAGTGATAGTCTATTTGGTAATCTTTCATAAATTAGATTTAAAGCTATGTGTTCATTGTCTCTAGCTGTTAGGGAAAGAGCTATAAACATCAACCAAATATTACTTAATACTGTTAGTAGATCACCCCAAACAGGAGGGTTATTAAAAACATATCGCATAGTAACGTTATAAATAGTGAAAAAAACCATCGCAGCCAAAAAGAGTGAACACATAGCTTCCAATATTCGATGGATAAAACGGTCAAAGTTGTTTAGAAATTTTAACATATATCTAATTACTCATTAGGTTCGGAAGAAACATAGTCAACTCTGGAATAACGAGAATAAAAAATAAAAGTAAAAAAAGCCCAACTAGATAAGGAATTAAAGCAACAGCCACCTTTTCTAGACGCACTTGTGCTATTGTTGCAGCAGTAAAGTACGCTACGCCTACTGGAGGTGTTACTGATCCTATTAAAAAACCAACTATTACAACAATGGCTGCTTGTACCTCAGGAAAACCGGCTTGAGCCATGACGTTAACTAGAACTGGGCCAACTATGATAATGTTTACCGCTGAGTCCATTACTGTTCCAAGAAGAAAAATGAATAGTATCACCGCTAAAATAAAAATAATGGGGGAATCTGTCAGGCTTAAAAGCCAGCTTTCAAGATCACCGATTGCCCCTAAAGAAGTAAGTAACCAACTGAAAGGTCCTGAGGCAGCTATAATAATAAAAACCATTGCTGAATTACGGAATGCTCGACGAAAAGCACCAGTACATTCTTTCCATTTAATAGTTCGATAAACGAATACTCCTGTTAATAACGCAACCATTGCTGTGATAGCACCAGCCTCAACAACCGATGCCACACCACCCATTACTGAACCGACTAAAACTAAAGGTATTAGAAGGGCGAACGAGGATCGATATAATTCTCTACCAGCTCGACGTATCGAAAATGGTTCATCACTTCTCTCAAAGTTATATTTGATTGCGAAGTAATGATTGATTATCATAATCACAACTCCTATCAACACACCTGGAATAATTCCAGCCGCAAACAAAGCTGCAATAGAAATCTCAGTCGAGTTAGCAAGCACAATCATCATAATACTAGGTGGAATTATTCCTCCGATGGTGGAACTAACTCCTGTAACTGCCGCTGAAAACGCAGCAGGATATCCAGCTTTTTTCATTGCTGGTAAAACTAGTGCCCCCACTGTAGCTGTATCTGCTACTACTGAACCATTCATTCCTGCAAAGAACATACTTACAAGAACATTTACTTGGGCCAACCCCCCTCGTATACGACCAATTAATGCCCTACTCAAAGCTACTAATCGGTCTGTAATTGTGGCACTTGTCATTAACTCACCTGTCAGCATAAAGAAAGCAATTGCAGTTAATGGAACCGAGTCAATAGCATTAAACATTTGACTAGGGATCAAGACAAGCGGTACAGCGTCGGTAAATAAAATATAAACAAATGGTATCAGTATTAATATGAAGCCAATGGGTGCGCCTAATAAGATCAGGAAAAGTAGTACTACGAGTAGAATGATACTTTCCATAATTACTTATATGTTATGAATTGTTTTAGGTAAAGATCATCTAGTACTAAATAGAACTAAATGATCTTTACACAGTTTATCTTTGAACGATTTACAGAGCCCCAGCTTTCTCTAACTGAGCTACAAATCCATCCATTCCTTGTTCTAGAAGAACTCTTTTAGCTACTTCTGGTTCAAAAGTACCTTTAGCATCTAACCAAGCACCAATTGCACCTGCTCTCCATTTAGACATTTCTGCTTCAGTTGGTACATACCACTCTTTAGCAGAAGCTTTGATTGCATCTTCACCATTTTTAATCCAAGCGTTATCTAATTGGTTTACTTTTTCTCCATAAGCATCTGCCGCTTCGTGTAACCATTTCTTCTCTTGAGAAGACAGAGCATTATACTGTTTTGCATCCATTGCTAAAATGTTTCCTGACCACATACCACCGATTTCAGTGAAGTATTTTGCAACTTCATGAAGTTTTGCTACGTGCTGCCATGGACTAGCAACATACTGACCTTCAACTACACCCGACTGTAGGCCTGAGTATAACTGGCTCCAGTCATAAGGAGTTGGAGTTGCACCCCAATTTTTAACAAGCATGAACTCAACTGGACTCTTAGTAGTACGCCATTTCAGTCCCTTCATATCATTAGGAACATGAACTGGTTTAGTTGCATTTCCAAGCTGTCTAAATCCACCACTTGAATATACAGAAAGGCAAATGTGACCAGCATTTTCAAGAGCAAGTTTACACTGCCTTTCAGCTAACCATTCATCTGATATTCTTTTTGCGTCTTCCAATGATTTAAAAATGAAAGGTAAATCAAAAATTGCTAACTCTGGTCCAAAATTACCATAGTTTGCTGTAGAACTAGTCCATAGAGCTATAAGCCCTTGGTTAGCTTGTTCACCACATTTTTGTTCTGCACATAAGCTTTTTTGATAATATGGCTCGACTTTCATCTTGCCACCAGAAGCTTTTGCCAAGGCTGGTATCAATGCTTGATCTATGGCATCACCAATAGGCATACCTAATCTACCAGTAGTTCCAAGCTTAAGAGTTACCTCTGCATAGGCAGCTTGGGCAAAAAAAGCAATTGCAAATACTTTAAGCAAAGTTTTGCAAATTTTTTTAGTGTTAATTATTTTCATTATTTTTCCCCTTCTTTAATTAAAGTTTAATTTAACTAAATTAATAAAGACGAGTCAAAGAAAATGGACGTCCAATTTGGGTTACCTTATATGCAATTTGCATCTATTAAGTGATTTAATTACTTTAAGAATGACTGATCCAGATTGTTTTTGTTTGAAGAAAAGAATTTAAAGCCTCGGTACCTTGATCTCTTGATAAAGATCCAGATTGTTTATATCCACCAAATGGAGTTTTTATATCTCCCTCTGAAAATGTATTAACAGACACGGTTCCACAAGGTAAACTTTTTGCTAAATGAAATGCTCTATCTATGTCTTGAGTAAATACACTTGCATGCAAACCATATTTAGAATTACTTGCAACTTTAAGAGCATCTTTATCACTCTTAACAGTCAAAACTCCTAACACCGGACCAAAAATTTCTTCTTGAGCAATGGTCATATTTTCTTTTAGTCCATCAAATAATGTTGGTTTTGCATAAAAGCCTTTTTGTTTTATTTCTGAAACACCTCCTAATAAAAGTTTTGCACCTTCATCAATTCCTTTTTGGATAAAATTATTAACAGTCATTAAATGATTTTTTGAAATCATTGATCCCATATTTGATTTTAAATTTAATGGATCTCCAACTTTTAAACTCTTAACTTTTTTTGAAACTTTGTCTAAAAATTCATCTTTAACTTTTTCATGAACTATCTGCCTCATATTTGCTGAACAGTTTTGACCTCCATTCCAAAAAGCAGAATTAATTGCATTATCAATTAAATCATCATTAATTTTTGCATCTTCTAATACTATGAATGGACTTTTACCTCCCATTTCTAGTGCTACTGGTTTTAAATTACTTTCACTCGAATATTTTAGGAAATATCCTCCTACCTCTGTTGATCCTGTAAAGGAAACTGCATCTACATCTTTATGTCTACCAAGTGCTTCCCCTACATCACCATAACCAGGAAGAACATTTAAAACTCCATCAGGAATTCCTGCTTCTTGAGCAATTTTTGCAACTCTTATAGCTGTTAGAGGTGTATCTTCTGCTGGTTTAATAATAACAGAGCATCCAGCAGCAAGAGCAGGTGCCATTTTCCAAACTGCCATCATTAAAGGGAAATTCCATGGTACTATACCTGCAACAACTCCAATAGGTTCTTTTACTATTAAACTTGTAATAGATGGTTCGGTAGGACCAACTTTTCCAAAAACCTTATCAATTAATTCTCCATACCACTGAAAATGCATTGGAGCATCATTAGCAACTTCATTTATACAGTCCAATATTAATTTACCAGTATCAACACATTCTAAGACTGAATTTTCATTGCCGTGCTTTCTGAGTAATTCGGCAAATTTTAATAATATTTCTTTTCGATGTTCAGGTGAGCTTCTTGACCAGACACCACTATTAAATGCTTTCCTAGAAACTTTTACGGCTAAATCAACATCTTTTTTGTTACATTTTGCTACTGTACAAAGTTTTTCTCCAGTCGCAGGATTTATGGTTTCAAATTTTTTGCCATCTATAGCGTTAACATACTTCCCATTTATAAAGGCACGGCCTTCAAATTTTAATTTTTGAGCAATAGATTTGTAGTTAACTGACATAAAGAGATTAGGTTAATATTAATAATTCAAATTAGCAAGAATATTAATTAAATCTTATAGTTCTTGAAAATTTTTTAATATCATCAATTAAAAGATCGGGCTTTTCTAATGCAGCGAAATGACCTCCTGCTGGCATTTCAGTCCACTGTTTAAGATTAAATATTCTTTCAACATAAGACCTAGGTGGCCATTCAGACATTTCAGCTGGAAATATTGCAGCTGCTGTTGGAATTTCAATTTTTTTAAAATCCTTTGGAAAAAATCTTCCTCCCTCCTCTCTTCTACCAAAATAAATCCAACTAGCTGTATCAAATGTTTTTGTTAAAATATAAACCATTATATTTGCTAACAAAGTATCTTTAGAATAGACACTTTCAATATCACTATTCTTTAAATCTGACCATGAATACATTTTTTCAGTTATCCAGGCAGCTATACCAACTGGACTATCCATCATTCCGTAACCTAAAGATTGGGGTTTTGTTGCTTGTTGAGTTCTATATCCTTCTTGCATAATTTGATCTTCATTAAATTTGTTTTGCCAATTTCTTTCTTCATCTGATTGTGGGCCCTCAGGATTACGCATAGTTAGACAATTTATATGTATTGCTTTACAAAAATCTGAATGATCATAGCCTAGCCAATTAGCAATAGTTGCGCCCCAATCACCCCCTTGAGCCATATAATTTTTGTAACCAAGATTTTCTATCATTAGTTTATTTAATATTTCGGCCATTTTTCTTGGCCCCATTGGCTTTGATGGACTTCCTGAAAAACCAAATCCTGGCAAAGAAGGAACTATTACATCAAAAGAGTCTTTTTCATTTCCTCCAAATTTTTCTGGATGAGCAAGTTTTTCAATAATGTGTAGAAATTCAATTATTGATCCAGGCCAACCATGCATTAAAAGTAATGGTTTAGAATTTTCACTGCTTCCTTTTATTTTAATAAAATGAATTTTTATATCATCTATATTGGTAGTATAATTTTTAAACTTATTTATTTCTAATTCGTGTTTTTTCCAATCAAATTTGGTAATCCAATAATCACATAATTCTTTTAAATATTTTTTGTTTGTTCCGTGTTCCCAACCATCTAAATCCTTTACTGAATCCCAAGGATAATCTCTAACTTTTTGATAAATTAAAGAAATTTCTTTTTCAGTAAATTTAACGTTAAAATCTTCAATCATTTATAAAATTTAATTTCTATAATTATAAACTATGCTATTCACTATGCTAGAATTAGATAAATCATCGATTTAGAGAATATGAATAAAGAAAACGCAGGTAAACTCTGGAAAATTATTCAGGAAGCTGGCGATTATTTGGGGGAATAGAGGGA
>OCOW01000002.1_pt1 | contig 45944 bp, 44 predicted proteins | sample 1535251 | NCBI WGS metagenome assembly OCOW01 (sample SAMEA3275632, study PRJEB22092) | marine metagenome | biome: ENVO:marine biome; feature: ENVO:water; material: Sterivex cartridges | collected 2014-06-21T08:30:05+00 | depth 0 m | reverse complement strand
TTAATCTTTCAGCAAGTTGAGCTGCTCTTTTTGGGTTTGACTCATCATCATAATAGATAATGTCAAACTTATAAGTTTTACCACCAACTTTAACACCGCCCATGCTGTTAATTCTGTCAACGGCCATGTTGTAACCGTTTTGAGTATGAACACCATTAGAAGAGTATTTACCAGTTAATGAAATTGCTGCACCTAGAACAATTTTATCTCCTACAACTTTCGCAAAAGATACGACTGATGTTGATAATAAAATTACAGCTGCAGAAATAAAACTTACTATTATTTTATTTATTTTCATTTTTATTCCTCTAGTTATTAATTAATTAATGGTGAATTTAATAAAGAAACACACATAATTGCAAGTGGCAATAAAGACCTCTCTATTGGTTAGTATTGTTGAGTAACAACGATAATTACTGCAATAATTACTAATACACCCGCAGAAATTGTATTAATTGTTCTTGGCTTTGTATTTATCCAATTAATTAGTTTTTGTGCAAGCAAAGCATAACCAATTAACGATAAAAAATCTAAAACAACATAAGTTGTGATTAAAATTAAAAATTGAATTAAATAATTCCCGTTAAAATCAATAAACTGAGGGAAAATTAGTGGAAAGAACATCCAAGCTTTCGGACTAGTGCCAGCAACCAGAAAACCATCTTTAAAAAAAGAAAAGAAACTTTTTGAGGAATCTTTGTTGGTAGTTATTTCTTTGGGTCGTGAATTATAAATATCAAATGCTAAATATAAAATATATGCAACACCTATCCATTTAAAAAAATTTAGAAAATTTGGATTTTCTGAAAAGAAAGATCCAATTACAAAAATTACTAAAGTGGCTTGAATGATATTAGCAGTAATATCTCCTAATGCAGTCCAAACACATTTTTGAACTCCATAATTCATGGAATATGAAACAATGACAATTCGAGGTGGTCCAGGGGTGATAAATAAAAAAAGAATTATTTGTAAAAATAAAAAGTAATTAAGGGGAAGCATTTAAAGATAGTCCTTAAAAACCGGGAGCTAAAGATGGCTAAGAAGGACTATCTAAACTATAATATCAAAGACCAAAAAAAATGCATTAAATTTTTATTTCAATTATAAAGGGTTTATGAAAAAAAAAGGTCGCATTCCTATCACGCGAGTTAAAAATCCTGAGCCAGATATAAGTGACCCAGATTGGGTTATTTGGGCAGCATGGGCCGACAGGATTACTTTTGAAGAAATAGAAAAAAAAACAGGAAAAACAGAATCAGAAGTAATCAAAATTATGAGAAGATCTATAAAACCAACATCTTTCAGATTATGGAGAAAAAGAGTTAACCAAAAAAGTATAAAACATAGAAAAAAGTTTGAATATTCTAGAAAAGAAATCACTAGCAAAATTAAAAAAGGTGACTACTTATAGATAATGAAAAAAATTACAATTTATACAGGTCCTTTTTGTAATTATTGTGATGCAGCAAAAAGATTACTTGCTAGAAATAATGCGCCTTACAATGAAATAGATATTTCAAAAGTTGATGGCGCTATGGACGAAATGATTAAAAAAGCCAACGGTAAAAGAACTATTCCTCAAATTTTTTTTGATGATGAGCACATTGGTGGATATGATGAAACAAGAGCACTAGAAAAAGAAAATAAACTTCAAGATCTCTTAAAGTAAAGTTATTTAATTGTAGCTGTTATTACTTAGACGGTTTAAAAACTAGGCAAACACCATTGTTGCAGTATCTTTTTCCAGTTGGTTGTGGTCCATCCTCAAAAATATGACCATGATGTCCTCCACAATTTTTACAGTGGTACTCAGTTCTAGCATAACCTATGTGATGATCGGTTTTTGTTTCAAATACATCAGGTAAAGATTCATAAAATGAAGGCCAGCCTGATCCACTTTCATATTTTGTTTTAGAATCGAAGAGTTTAACTCCACAATTTGCACAATGAAAACTACCTTCTCTTTTTTCGTGATTTAGTTCACTGGTTCCCGCAAGTTCAGTGCCTTCTTCAAATAAAATTAGTTTTTGTTCTGCAGTTAAATTTTGATTAATTTTTTTTGGCATAATTAAATATATTTAGCACAAGATTGATGCAACATAGAGTGTAATTCAACCAGTTTATTAAAATCTTTATTGTATCCACCTCCTAAAACACCACAAATTGGTATTCTTTTAGAAAAAAAATTTTCAATAACTAATTCATCTCTTAATCTTATTCCTTCATCTGAAATTTTTAATTTACCTAGTCTGTCGTTAAAATGAATATCTACTCCCGCTATATAAAAAATATAATCAAAATTCTCTTTATTTAATTCTGTTAAATTATGTTTTAGTATTTTTATATAATTTTGATCCTCTAGATTGTCTTCTAATTCAACATCTAAATCACTGGTTGATTTTTTTGCTGGATAATTTGTCTTTGAATGCATACTGAATGTAAAAACATTTCTATTTTCTTTAAATATATCTGAATTTCCATTTCCTTGGTGTACATCTAAGTCAACTATAAGAATTTTATTAGCTAAACCTCTGTTAATTAAATAATGGGCAGCAACAGCAACATCATTAAAAACGCAATATCCAGCTCCACCATTATAATTTGCATGGTGACTTCCGCCCGCTGTGTTGCAAGCTATTCCATAGTTAATTGCAAGTTTAGATGCAAGAACTGTACCACCAGTTGCAATAAGTGATCTTTGGACGACACTATCAACTAAAGGAAATCCTATTTTTTTTACTCCATCTTTGCTTAGAGTTTTATTTTTAATATCAAAAATATATTCTTTTGAGTGTGCATAATTTAATGTCTCAACAGAGCATGCATAAGGCTTATGAAATTTTTCTACTATTTTATTTTTAATTAAATAATTAGCTAATTCACCAAACTTATTAATTGGAAATTTATGATCATCTCCAATTTTAGCAAAATAATCTTCATGATTAACAACCGGTAAACTCATTATTACTCTAGAACTCTGATAGGCTTTCCATTAACACATGCCTCTAAACCTTCAATCATTTGATTATAAAAAATACTATAATTTTCAGCTGTAACATAACCAATATGTGGGGTTAACAAAGCATTGGGCAAAAATCTTAATTTATTATTTTCTGGTAGAGGTTCTTTTTCGTAAACATCAATTCCAGCCCCGGCAATTACGTTTGTTGACAATGCAATAATTAAATCATCTTCATTAATAATTTCTCCTCTTGAAGTGTTGATAATGAAAGACGTTTTTTTCATTTTATCTAATTCCTTAAGAGTAATACAATCTTTATATCTTTCACCACCTTGAACATGAATAGATAAAAAATCAGAATTTTTAATTAAGTCTTCTTTAGTACATGGAAGCACATCTAATTCCTTACATGTGTCTAGGTTTAAATTTTCACTCCAGGCCATAACTTGCATGCCAAAAGCTTTTCCAATCTTTGCAACTTGCGATCCAACACGTCCAAGGCCAATCAATCCTAAAATTTTACCTTTTAATTCAACTCCAACTGTAGTTTGCCAATATCCTTGGTACATGTTGTCAAATTCTTCTTTAAAATTTCTAGCTAAACCCAATATTAATGCCCAAGTCAATTCAGGAGTGGGGTTTTGATTTATTTCTGTTCCACAAACAATTACTTTTCTTTGTTTTGCAGCTTCTAAATCAATAGATTTATTTCTTAATCCACTAGTAATAACAAATTTTAAACTACTCAAATTATCAATTAAATTTTTGGTAATTGGTGTTCTCTCTCTCATTACCAATAAAGCCTCAAAATCTAACAATTGCTCGATAGCATCTGCCTCATCTACAAAGGGCTCACTAAAAACTTTAAATTCATATTTTCCAGATAATTTTTCTAGATCTACAAATTGTTGGGCAACATTTTGATAATCATCTAAAATAGCAACTTTAAGCATTTTTTAATTTCTTATTTGATAATAAAATTCCAGTTATAATAAAACAAGCGCCCAACATATGATAAAACATAAATTTTTCACTAAAAAAAATCATTGCCATTATTGCACTTAGTATAGGCATTAAATGTAAAAAAACTCCAGATCGATTTGCTCCGATTAAAGATATTCCCTTTATCCACAATAAGAAAGAGGCCAGCCCTGGAAAAAGAACTACATAAGATAAAATTAAAATAAAGGGCTTTTCTAAAATTATTCTTGATCCAATTTGGTATTCGATAAAATAAATTGGTATCAAAAATAATAATCCAAATGTAATCACGACTTGTAGTAAGCTAATTTGAGAAATCTCATATTTCTGCCTCTTAAGTAAAGTTGAATAAAGTGCCCAGGAAAACATCGCAACTACCATTGTGATATCTCCTTTATTAAAATCTAAATTTTTTAATATTTGGATATCTGCTTTGGTTATAATCATAATTACACCAGCAAATGAAAAAATTACTCCAATTATTTGAAAAATATTCGTTTTCTCAATTTTTAATATTGATGAAAATAGCATTATCATTACAGGAATAGTTGAAATCATCAGTACCCCACTAATTACTTGGGTAAAATTCAAAGAGTAATAAACAATAGAATTAAAAATTGTAATACTGGTAACACCTAGGATTATAAAAAGTTTATAATTTTTAAAAATATAATCTTTTTTTTCAATAATTTCTGGAATTGTGAAAGGTGCTAAAATCAACCAAGCAAAAAACCAACGATAAAAGTTTAATGAAAAGGGTGGTACATTATAAAAACTTGCTAACTTACCTACTATAAAATTGCCTGCCCAAAATGTGACCGTTAAAAATAGATATAGATACGCTGTGAGATTTTGATCTTTTCTCACTTAATTAAATCTAAGTGAGCTATATGGTTTTAAATCTAGATTAGTATTTTCGTTAGCAATCATACCTGAAACAATCTTCCCAGATATTGGCCCTAAAGTCCATCCCAAATGATGGTGTCCAAAACAATAGTAAACATTTTTATAATTTTTAGATGGACCCATAACTGGTAAAAAATCAGGAAGTGTGGGTCTAAAACCTAGCCACTCATCCTCGTGCTCGGGTAGATCCCCAAGCATATATTTAGCATTGTTGATTAAATTTTTTACTCTTGATTTTGATAAAGGATTATCTAAACCACCAAATTCAACAGTTCCAACTACTCTTAAACCTTGTTCCATTGGGGTTATTCCAAAACCTCGATTTGAAAATATTACTGGTCTACTTAATAAATGATCACAGTTTTTAAAATGAACATGATATCCTCTTTCTGTATCTAACGGTATTTTTTCACCAAAGTTGTCAGTCAATTTTTTCGAAAATGCGCCACATGCAATTACTGCCTTATCAAAAATATAACTTTGGACTTCGGTTTTAAAAACAGGTTTTTCTTCATCAAAATTAATATCTTTGATATTAACTTTGTTAAATTTACCACCTTTTTTCAAAAACAAATCAAATAGCTTTAGAAGTATCTTTTTTGGATTACGTGCATGTCTTGCATAAGGATAATAAACTCCTGCATGGTAAATAGGCTTAATGTGCGGTTCGAGGTCGTGTATTTCAGCTTTGTTAACTAATTGCTGCTTAACACCCAATTCCTCTCTAACATTGATCTCAAGTTCTCGGCTTTTTAAATTCTGATCATTCCATATATAAAGAATTCCTTTATTCTCAACCAAACCCTCAAGATCTATTTCATCGAATAGTTCATCATAGGCTGGTAAGGCTAGATCTAAAATTTGATGCATATTTTTTGCAGTATGCATCATTTTATTAGTTGTTGAGTTCATGATAAATTTTAAAAACCATGGAATCATTTTAGGAACATAGTTCCATTTTAATGCTAATGGACCAGAGGAACTCATGAGCATTGCTGGTACATCTGTTAATACATCTGGTCTGTTAATTGGTACAGACGCATATGGAGAAAAATGTCCTGCGTTTCCATAAGATGCAGCTTGAGCACCTGGGTTATCTCTGTCAAAAATAGTTACGTGAAAACCTTTTTTTTGTAAAAACAAAGCATTGGAAACGCCTTGTATACCAGCGCCCACTATTCCTATTTTAATATTTTTACTCATCGCTTCTTATACAATCAATCAATAAAAAATTAAGAGTGACAAATTATGCTAGTTTGTAATGTAATATTAAGCAATTGTTTGTTTGCGATTAATTTTGGCACTCAGAACAATACCAAAACCTATCATAGTAGCTAACATTGAAGAGCCCCCATATGACATAATGGGCAGTGGTGAACCAACAATTGGCAGTAAGCCTAAAACCATTGATAGATTTACTACGATATAAATAAAAATTGAAAATGCAAAACCAAAACAAAATAATTTAGAAAAATTACTTCTTGATAATGCTCCAATACGAATAATTCTAAATATTATTATTGTATAAAGAATTAAAAGACCAACAGATCCTATGAAACCGAATTCCTCTGAAAATAAAGTAAAAATAAAATCCGTATGTTTTTCTGGTAAAAAATCAAGATAACTTTGTGTGCCTTTTAAAAATCCTTTACCTTCTAATCCACCCGATCCAATTGCAATTTTAGATTGGATAATTTGGTAACCTGCCCCTAAAGGATCTCTATCTGGATCTAAAAATGTTAATATTCTTAGTTTTTGATAGGGTTTTAAGAATGAAATAATGAAGGGTAGAGAAATAAGAAAAGTTATAAATGAATATACAAAATATTTAATTTTTACTCCTCCTAACCACAAAATTATTAAACCACTCAATGCAATTAATACCGACGTTCCAAGATCAGGTTGGGAAATTACTAATATAATTGGTACAAGTATAATTGATAAAACTAGCGTGATGCTTGTAAAAGTATTTACATTTTCAATTTTTATTCGATGGTAGTATTTTGCAAGACACAGGATAACAGCAATTTTCATTAACTCAGAAGGCTGAAGAACAAATAAATATAAATCCATCCATCTCTGTGAACCTGATGCTTTAAGACCAAAAAACGAAACGTAAAATAATAAAAGAATGATTAAGAAATAAAATATATATCCAAAAGTATGCCAATGTCTAATGTTGAAGAATGCAATTAAAATCATTAGAGGAAAAAAAACTACCAGTTTACTAAAATGACTTTTGGTATGGTAAAGCACCTCACCGCCATCCGTGGAGTACATCACTAGTAAACTTATTATTGATAATAAAATAATACAAATCAACAATGTATAATCTATTTCTTTAATTTTTTGAAAAAATGAAAGTTCTGAATTTAATCTATCTCTTTGATACATTAGATATTTATATTTTCGAAGTTAGATTGCTTGTCTCTAAGTTCGTCCCTATCAATTATTAATTTAAACAATTCTTTTGCCATCGGAGCAGCAGCTTTACTGCCTGAACCACCGTGTTCAACAATTATACTTAACGCATATCTTGGATTTTTATATGGACCATAAGCAACATAAAGTGCATGATCTCTATCCTTGTAAGGTATTTGTTCTAATTTTAGATCAAGTTCTCTTTCTCTTTTACTTATTCTTTTAACTTGAGCAGTTCCAGTTTTGCCTGCAAATTGATATTTCGGATCGTCAATTCTAGATCTATAAGAAGTACCAAATTGCTCATTTGTAGAGCTAAACATTGCTTCTTGAACAATTTTAATATTTTTTGGATCATTAAATAATTTCGTATTAGGTGTTTGCAAAGACTGAAGCTCCATTGCAGTTTTTGCATTTTCTAAACTTAATGGATCATCATTTACTATAATCTTGGGTTTAATTTTATATCCACCATTTGCAATTTGAGCAGTCATTAAACATAATTGAAGAGGTGTGGTTTGAATGTATCCTTGTCCAATTCCTGTAATTAATGTCTCCCCTAATACCCATCCTCTTCCAAGATTATTTCTTTTCCAATTTGTATTTGGAAATAAACCACTTTTTTCATTATCAAAATATTCTCCCAATACTTTTTCTCCTAAGCCAAATTTTTTAGCTGTAACATTTAATCGATCGACACCTAATAGTCTTGCAACTTCATAAAAATAAGTATCACAAGATTGTTTCATTGCATTTTTTAAACTAACAAATCCATGTCCTTTTTCTTTCCAGCAGTGAAACGTTTGGCCATATAATTCTGTTTTGCCAGTGCACTTGACCTTAAAATTAGGATTAACAATATTATTTTCCAAAGCAGAAAGTGCCACGATAGGTTTTATTGTGGAACCAGGTGAATAAAGCCCAGAAAGAGTTTTATTAATCAAAGGTTTTAGTGGATTATTTCTAATGAGTTGCCATTCATCCTGACTGATACCAAACAAAAATAAATTTGGATCGTAAGAGGGTGACGAGTACATAGCAATTATGTCTCCTGTATAAATATCCATTACACTTATTGATCCTGCCTTATTCAAGAGCAATTGGGCTGAGAGTTTTTGTACTTCGGTATCTACGGTTAATCTAATTTTTTTGCCCTGAAGTCCTTTTTGATATTCGAGTTGATTAATTCTTTTTCCATAAGCATTTACCTCATATCTTTGTATCGCATTAGTTCCAATTAGTTGTTTTTCCAGCGTTTTCTCCAATCCTAGCTTTCCAATTTTCATACCTGGAACAAATCTTTCTTTTACTATCTCATTTTCTAATATTTCCTCTTCATTTGGCTGACTTACGTAACCTAAAACATGAGTATACATTTCGCTAAATGGATAATTTCTTGAAATTGTCATTACAGGTTTTGCACCAACCAAATCATATAAATAATTATTAACCTTTAAGAATTGGCTCCAGCTTAAATTCTCAGATACAATTATACTATCCCAGGGCTTTAGCTGGTTTTTTAATTTCGTTATTTTCTGAATTTTTTTATCACTTAAATTTAAAAGTGTTTTTAATCTCAGTAATAGATAGTTAAAGTTTTCAACTTGTTCAGGTATAATATGTAGTTGATAAACTTTTAAATTACCTGCGATTATATTTCCAAAGTAATCAACGATGTTTCCTCTTGTAGGTGGAAGTTTCCATTCTCTAATTCTATTTTTATCAGAAAGTGTTAGATATTTTTTATTTTCATTTATTTGAAGTGAAAATAGTCTGGCAACAATTCCTGCAAAAACAACTATTTTTGCAGCACCAATAATAAACATTCTTCTGTTTATTACATCTGATTTTCTGATCGCTGAGTTTTCTTTAATCATTTTTTTTTTGGTAAATTATTTGGTTTAAAAGATTAAATATTAAAAAAAATGCTGGATAAAATAGAAACGTAAATCCGGAATTAACGACATAGCTCATATAGCTAATTTCAACTAAAAATATCAAGTCTAAAATAATAACTTGTATCGAATTGATTAAGACCATTGTAAATAATAATGAAAACCAATCTTTAACAAAGTTTGGGCTTAAGGTAATATTTCTTATGTAGGCTGTAACTGCACACAATATCAAATAACATAAACTACTTATACCAATAGGAATACCTATGACGACATCATTAACAATCCCTGCCAAAAATATGGAAAAGTATCCTAAGCTATCAGGATTTCTTAAGGTCCAATAAAAAACTAAAATATATACGAAATTAAATGAAAAATTTTCAATTTTTAAATAATTAAAATCAAATTCGTTAAAAACAGAAATAAATAAAATTATTAATGGCAAATAAGATGCTGATACTTTTAGAAAAGTACTTTTATTTAGAGAAGCCATTATTTTTTATCTCCCAAAGTATGTGATGTAATTTTTACATAATCTAATTGAGTAAAATCTGAAAAAAACTCTACCTTATTATTGGTATCTTTAGAAATTTTTCCAATTGGTATCCCAGGTTTAAAAAGGCCACCAAGTCCTGAGGTATAAATTATTACATCCTGATCTTTTAAGTCTTCTTCTATATCATCTTTAGTGTGCTCAATTATTCCATAATTTTTTCCAGTTCCAGAAATTACTGCCTGAATGTTTTGTGGAGCTAAAACTGAAGGTATTTTGCTATTAAGATCAGATAATAATAAAGCTCTAGAATTAGTGAAGTTAACTTCAATTATTTGACCAACAAGATAAACCCCATCAAGTATACCCATGCCCATTTTTACATTATCTTTTGTTCCTTTATTCAAAATAATTGATTTTAAAAAAGGACTTTCTCGATCAATCAAAACTTTCGCCAACACTTCCGTCGAATTAATATTTTCATTAATTAAATTTCTGAGTTTTTCATTTTCTAGTTTTAAAAAATTACTGGTTATTTGCTCTTCTTTTAAATTTTCTAGTTCTGATTTTATGTTTTCATAATTTTCAAATAAATTCATGTGTTCATTAAATTTAAGTGTTAAATTTTTTATATAATTTTCTGGTTTAGATACAATGAATGAGGATCTGTAAATGATTTCGTTAATACCTATTTTCAAAAATTGAATAGGTTTGAAATTAATATTACTTAGAATAATTACAATTATAGATAATATGATTAAGCTAAGTAATGAGAATTTTTGTTTATCTTTTTTTTTTAAAAAGGCCGATCTAAAGGCAATTACAAAATCGTCTCTGCCTGAAGCCATTTTTTTTAGTATTCAGATAGCATAGTAGAAAAAGTTTCTTCTTGATCCAAAGCCTTACCTGTTCCAACTGCCACACATGATAATGGGTCGTCTGCAACATGCACTGGTAAACCTGTTTCTTTAGAAAATCTTTTATCAATATTTTTTAATAATGCTCCACCACCAGTTAGAGTTAAACCCATGTCTACTAAATCAGCAGATAATTCAGGAGGTGTGTTCTCTAATGCATCTTTAATTGCATTTACCATTTCTTTCATGATATCGTTCAACGCTTCTGCAGTATCCTCCTCAGTAATATTAACTTCTTTTGGTGTACCAGATCTAAGATCTCTACCTTTTACAGGATAAGTATTTGTTCCAGTTGGGATTGCAGTACCCATCTCTTTTTTAATTTTTTCAGCTGTAGTATCACCGATTAATAAATTATATTCTTTTCTCATGTAGTTCACTATAGCTACATCCATTGCATCTCCTGCAACTCTTAAAGATTTAGAATAAACTAATCCACCCAAAGACATAATTGCTATTTCACTTGTACCACCACCAATATCAACTATCATTGAACCAGTTGCTTCTGAGATTGGAAGTCCAGCACCGATTGCTGCTGCAATTGGTTCTTCAATTAATTGAACTCTTCTTGCGCCTGCTGCAAGCGCGCTATCTTGAATTGCTTTTCTTTCAACTGGTGTTGAACCTGTTGGCACACAGATTAAAATTCTAGGATTTGCAAATGTACTTCCTTGGTGAACTTTTTTAATAAAATGTTTAATCATTTCTTCAGTAACAATAAAGTCTGCAATAACACCATCTCTTAAAGGTCTAATTGCACTGATGTTACCAGGTGTTCTTCCTAGCATTGTTTTTGCCTCATCCCCTACAGCTAAAACATTTTTCTTTCCACCTTGGTCAACAATAGCAACAACAGATGGCTCATTTAACACAACACCTTTACCCTTTAAAACTACAAGTGTGTTTGCAGTTCCAAGGTCAATAGCCATATCTTGGCTCCAAATTTTTTTAACACTATCAAATATTCCCATCTATATACCCCTTACTTTTTGACTTTCTTGCTCCATTGGAGCTGTTTTATCTCGTTTAATAATCATTTTATTTAATGAATTAATATATGCATTTGCTGACGCTACTAGTGTATCTGTATCAGCAGCTTGCCCAACAGTAGTTTTTCCTTTTTCCTCAATTTTGACACTTACTGTTGCTTGAGCATCAGTTCCCTCTGTTACAGCATGCACTTGGTATAATTGTAAGTTAACATCATGTGGAAATAGTGTTTTAATGCATTTAAAAATTGCATCAACTGGACCATCTCCAGTTTCTGATGCTTGTTTAACATCACCGTATACATCTAAAGTCATTTCTGCTCTTTGAGGTTCACCTGTTCCAGCAAAAACTTTAAGAGATTTAAGACTAATTGCATTTACTTTATTATCTATAATTAAACTATCATCTATAAGTGCAATTATATCTTCGTCATAAACATGTTTTTTCTTATCTGCTAATACTTTAAACTTAGCAAAAGCATTACCAACAACGTCATCAGTTAAATCTGGATACCCTAAACTATTTAATTTGTCCTTAAATGCGTGTTTGCCAGAATGTTTACCCATTACCAATGAGGTTTGTTTAACACCAACACTTTCAGGTGTCATAATTTCATATGTTTGTCTATTTTTAAGCATACCATCTTGATGGATACCCGCTTCATGAGCAAAAGCATTTTTTCCAACAATTGCTTTATTGTATTGCACGGGAAAACCTGTTGCATTTGACACAATTTTAGAAGCTTTATTTAAAAGTGTTGTATTAATTCCTGTTTCATAAGGCATCAAATCTGGTCTTGTTTTGATTGCCATTACAACTTCTTCTAACGCTGCATTTCCAGCTCTTTCCCCTAAACCATTGATCGTACATTCAATTTGTCTAGCACCAGCCTGAACTCCTGCCAAAGAATTTGCAACTGCTAAGCCTAAGTCATTATGACAGTGCGTGGATAAAATTGCTTTATCAATATTAGGAACTTTGTTTAACAATGTTTGAATAATTTTTGTGAACTCAGATGGAATAGTATAACCAACTGTATCAGGAATATTTATGGTTGTTGCTCCATTTTTGATAGCAAGCTCTACTGTCTTGCACATAAAATCCATATCTGTTCTTGTGCCATCTTCACAAGACCATTCAACATCATCGGTAAATTTTCTTGCATAAGCTACATGCTGTCCAATAGACTCATATACATCTTCTGGTGACATATTTAATTTATGTTTCATATGAAGTGGACTTGTTGAAATAAATGTGTGGATTCTAAATCTTGGAGCATGTTTTAAAGCCTCATAAGCTCTATCAATATCTTTTTTAGAATGTCTAGATAATCCTGCGGGAATAGATTTTTTTAAAATCTTACTAACTTCTGTTACTGCTTCGAAATCTCCAGGTGATGCTATCGGAAAACCCGCTTCAATAATGTCTATACCTAATTCATCAAATACTCTTGCTATTTGGATTTTTTCTTCCAAACTCATAGATGCACCTGGTGATTGCTCACCATCTCGCATAGTAGTATCAAAAATTATAACTCTATCTTTACCGCTCATAACTAAATTTTATAGAAAATTCATATTACAATCTATAAGTGAGATTGCAAAATAAATGTTAAATTTTAGCTATATTTTTAAGACCTTTTTGGGTCTTTATCAAAATCTAACTTTTGTCACTGTCAACTAGTTTTTTCTTGCCAATCCATGGCATCATAGCTCTAAGTTCAGCACCAACTTTTTCCACAGAATGCTCTGCTAACTTAGCTCTAGTTGCTAAAAAGTTTTTTTGACCATTTTTACATTCATCCATCCACTCTTTAGTGAATTTTCCAGATTGAATATCAGACAATACTTCCTTCATTCTTTTTTTGGTTTCCTCTTTATTTATAATTCTTGGTCCAGATTGATATTCACCATACTCAGCTGTATTTGAAATTGAGTAATTCATATTTGCAATCCCACCTTCATAAATCAAATCAACAATTAGTTTTACTTCGTGCACAGTTTCAAAATATGCCATCTCAGGCTCGTAACCACCCTCAACTAAAGTCTCATAACCATTTTTAATTAATTCTACCAATCCTCCACAAAGAACTGTTTGCTCACCAAATAAATCTGTTTCAACTTCGTCTTTGAAAGTGGTTTCAATAATTCCAGATCTTCCACCACCAACAGCTGACGCATATGATAACGCTAGATCTCTTGCTTTACCTGATCCATTTTGATGTACCGCAAATAAACATGGTACTCCTCCACCTTTTTCATATTCACTTCTAACTAAATGACCAGGTCCTTTAGGAGCAACCATAAATACATCTAAATCTTTTCTTGCTTTGATTAAATCATAGTGAACATTTAATCCATGAGCAAATGCAATACTGGTTCCTTCTTTTACCCTTTGCTCTATATGATTTTTATAAATTTCTGCCTGTAATTCATCTGGAGTTAAAATCATTACTACATCTGCCCAAGCAGCTGCATCAGATAAATTCATGACCTTTAATCCTTTTGACTCAGCTTTTGCTACACTTGATGAGCCATCTCTTAGTGCAACCACAATTTCTTTAACACCACTATCTTTAAGATTTAATGCATGAGCATGTCCTTGACTACCATAACCAAAAATTGCAATTTTTTTATTTTTAATTAAATCTACATCTGCATCTTTTTCGTAAAACATTTTCATATTCTCTCTCCTTTATAATTAATTAAATATTTTGGCGCCCCTTGTCATCGCAACAGCCCCGGTTCTAGAAGCGCTAATAAGTCCCCAAGGTTTTAATTTTTTACTAATTTTGTCAATTTCTCTTCTAAGTGCTGTTATTTGAATAACTTTAGATGTTTTAGTTTCATCTAAAATAACCAAATCAAATTTTTTACAAGCATTTAAACATTTTTCCATTTTCTTTTTTTTTCCAGTAATTTTAAATAATGCCATTTCTTTAAATATGACATTTTTATCCTCTCTTTTAAATTCTGCAACTTTATGTACAGGCACTAATTTAGCTAATTGAAGTTTGATTTGATCAATTACTTGGGGCGTTCCTGTTGTAACAATTGTAATTCTAGAAATATTTTTAACTGCATCTACTTCTGCTACTGCTAAAGACTCAATATTGTATCCCCGACCAGAAAATAGTCCAACAACTCTTGCAAGCACGCCAGCCTCATTATCAACCCAAACTACAAATATATATGTATCAGATTTCTCTTTTTTAGTCGGAACACTATAAGCTGATTTTGATTTTGGCATTATATCTAAACTAAGGCTTTGCCTTTACCCTTGATTTTGTTCTCTTCCTGATCATTAGGTCCTAAGATCATCTGATTGTGAGGTTTTCCTGAAGGTATCATTGGAAAACAATTTTCATTAGGATCAACATGACAATCAAAAATAACTGGACCTTTATAATCTATCATTTCTTGAATTTTCTCATCTAACTCGGAAGGGTTTTCTGCTTTAATTCCCTTACAACCATAAGCCTCAGCCATTTTTAAAAAATCAGGAAGTGCTTCAGAGTAACTCTCTGAGTAATTTTTTTCATGTAACAGCTCTTGCCATTGTCTAACCATTCCCATGTACTGATTATTTAAAATAAAAATTTTAATTGGTAAGTTGTATTGAACTGCAGTGGACATTTCTTGCATTGTCATTAATACAGAGGCTTCACCAGCAATATCAACTACTAATTTTTCAGGGTGGGCAATTTGCACACCTACTGCTGCTGGTAATCCATAACCCATTGTACCTAAACCTCCAGATGTCATCCATCTATTTGGTTTATTAAATTTGTAATGTTGTGCTGCCCACATTTGATGTTGACCAACTTCTGTTGTTACATAAGTATCTTTATCTTTTGTTAACTCATATAATCTTTGAACTGCATGTTGAGGCTTGATACTATCATTACTGTTAACAAAATTAAGGGAGTCTTTGCCTCTCCATTTTTGTATTTGTTCCCACCACTTAGCAATATTTGATTTATTAGATTTGCTGTGGCCATTTTTTTTCTTCAATATTGTTTTATTTACTTTACCGATTACTTTCGTAACATCGCCTACTATTGCAAGATCAACTTTAATAATTTTATTTATAGACGAAGGATCTATATCAATATGAACTTTTTTTGAGTTTGGTGAAAATTCATCTATTTTTCCAGTGATACGATCATCAAATCTTGCACCAATGTTTATTAAAAGATCGCAATCATGCATAGCATTGTTGGCCTCATAAGTTCCATGCATACCTAACATTCCAAGGAATTGATTATCATCACCAGGATATGCACCTAAACCCTGAAGGGTGGAAGTAATTGGAAATCCTGTTAATTCTACAAACTCTCTTAATGCATCACTTGCCTTAGGTCCTGAATTAATTACTCCACCACCACTATAAATAACTGGTTTTTTTGCATTTTTTAATAAATCAATTAATTGATCTATTTGTTTTTGAGAAAATTTATTATTTGATTTTCCATTTAGTTTTTTTTCTTTTTTAGGTTTTTTATATTTAGCTTTTGCAAATTGAATATCTTTTGGAATATCAACTAAAACAGGGCCCGGTCTTCCTGTGGTTGCAACTTTAAATGCTTCATGCATTATTTCTGATAAATCATTTATATCTTTTACTAACCAATTATGTTTTGTGCAGGGCCTAGTAATACCGGTGGTATCACATTCTTGAAATGCATCAGTTCCTATTAAATGGGTTGGGACTTGACCAGAAATGCAAACCAATGGAACTGAGTCCATGTACGCATCTGTTAACGCGGTAACAACATTTGTTGCGCCAGGTCCAGATGTAACTAAAACAACTCCAGGCTTACCTGATGATCTGGCATATCCCTCAGCTGCATGACCAGCACCTTGTTCGTGTCTCACTAATATATGTTTAATAGAAGTATGATTTTTAAGTTCATCATAAATTGGTAAAACTGCTCCACCAGGATATCCAAAAATATGTTCTACCTTTTGATCTTCAAGGCATTTAAAAACAATTTCTGCTCCTGTGTATAATTTTGGCATTTCGCAATCTAGCTGAAGTTGTGCTAATTGGTCAAGTTTTGATTGAGATATTTAAATTTTTTTTAAAAAATTATTTAACTCGTTTGGTTTTAATTTAAGCCAACTTTTCATATTGCCCCTTGCCCATGTACTTTGTCTTTTAGCGTATTGCCTAGTTTTTATTGATATATTTTCAATAATATCTTGCAATTCTTTTTCATTATTTAAATATTGTCTGATTTCATTGATACCAATGGCCTTATTAACACTTTTGTCTTTTTTGACCTTTAATTTGATAAAATTTTTTACTTCTTTAATTGCTCCATTTTTAATCATTTCCTTAGATCTGAGATTAATTCTCTCAATCAATTCCAAACGGGGAAAGTCAATATAAATTTTATAAAAATCACTTTTTTGAAAATTAGATTTAGTATTTTTGTACCATTCATGAATTGATTTCTTGGTATGTAATTTTACTTCATAGGCTCTTATGGATCTATGCGGATCAGTTGGATTTATTTTATTTCTAGAAGTTGGGTCAAGTTTTAAAAGTTTATTATAAAACTTATCTTGACCTACTTTTGAATGCATTAGTCTTATTTGATTTCTAATCTTTACAGGTATGCTTGGAATTTTTACTAGTCCATCAGTTAATGCCTTAAAATATAAACCTGTACCGCCTACAAGGATTGGCGTTTTTTTTCTTTTTTTTATTTCTTCAATTTTTTTGAAAACTAATTTTAACCAATTCCCAGTTGAAAAATTTTTTTTAATATCATGAAAGCCATATAAATGATGTCTTATTTTTTGAGATTTTTTTTGATCTGGTCTTGCTGAAAGAACCTTTAATTGCTTATAAACTTGCATGCTATCTGCATTTATAATTTCACCATTTACTTTTTTGGCAAGCTTAATAGCAAAACTTGATTTTCCTGAAGCAGTTGGTCCAGAAATTAAAATAATCTTGGATTTAAAATCCATGATTAATCTAACTTAATTCCAATATATCTTCTTTGATTTTGATTATTATAGATTGCAAGCAATATTGTTTTTTGATTTGAGTTTAAAACTTGCTTGGTAATTTGTTTTAAATCATCAATAGATTTTATTCTTTCTTTTTGAGCCTCGACAATAATACTATTTACCTCAATTGAACCAGCTAAAGGACTATTATTTTGAATACTCGTGATCACAAGTCCAGTAGTTTGATTTGGTAGGTTACGATTTTTTATATCATCTTTGTTAAGAGATCTTACAGTTATTTTTAAATCTTCAATTTGATCAATGGTATCTATTGTTTTTTGTTTTTCACTAACTTTAAAATCTTCAGATGTTTCAAGTCTTCCAAGTAAAACATTTTTTATAATTTCTTTTTTATCTCTCCATATTTTAACTTCAACATTTTTACCAACTTGTGTTCTTGCAACAATCGCTGGTAGTTCTTTCATTTGATTAATTCTTTCGCCGTTAAATTCTAAAATAATATCACCAGCTTTTATTCCAGCTTTTTCTGATGGACTGTTTTCAGCAACACTTGCAACTAAAGCGCCCCTTGGTTTGTCTAATTTTTCAACCTCTGCAATTTCTTTTGTCACATCTTGTATTCTTACACCCAACCATCCTCTTTTAGTTTCTCCAAATTCTATCAGTTGATTAATTACAATTTGAGCGCTGTTTGAAGGAATTGAAAATCCAATACCAATTGAACCATTTCGACCTAAAATAGCAGTATTAATTCCTATAACATTTCCCTCCATATCAAATAAAGGGCCACCAGAATTTCCTGAATTAATTGAAGCATCTGTCTGTATGAAGTCTTCATATCTAGATAGTCCAATTGATCTGTTTCTTGCTGAAATAATTCCAGCTGTAACTGTACCTCCTAAACCAAATGGATTTCCAATTGCAATTACCCAATCCCCTATTCGAGCTTTATCAGAGTCACCAAAGGCTACCGGTATAAACTTTTCGTTAGTTTCTAACTGTAAAACAGCTATATCCATTAATGGATCTGCACCTAAAACTTTCGCCTTAAATTCTTGATCACCATTTACTCTAACAATTATATCATCTGCATCTTGTATTACATGATTGTTAGTTATAACTATCCCTTTTTCATCAATTATAAATCCTGAACCTAATGCAGCTGACTGTCTTTCTTGAGGATCTCCAAACTCCTTAAACATGTCTCCAAAGGGTGACCCTGGAGGAAATTGAAACGGAAGTGGATTAGATTTTGTAACTACAGTTGTTGATGTTGAAATATTTACAACAGATGGCATCAATTTTTCAGCAAGATCAGCGAAAGACTCTGGAACAGTTCTAGAATAAGATTGGTTTAAAAAACCAAAAGAAAAAATTATAGTTAGAAAGATAATTTTAATTTTTTTCATTTTAGCTTTTTATATAATAAATAATTATAAATCCTATAATTGCAAAGATAAGTCCTCCAGATCTCAACTGACTATCTTTTACAAGTTCTAATTTTTTTAACATATTTTTCATTTTTGCTGGAAATATGGCATATAAAATTCCTTCAATGAATAAGAATAAACCAAAAGCTATGACTAGCTCATTCATTTAAAAAATTATTGTTGGATTTCGGGTTTTATATTTCCAAAAAATTTGAAGAATTCACTATCAGGGGATAAAATCAGAGAAGTTTCCCCTCCAATTAATGCTTTTTCGTAAGCCTGCATTGCTCTATAAAATGCGAAAAATTCAGGATCTTGACCAAAGGCATCAGCAAAGATTTTATTTCTTAAACCATCACCTTCCCCTTTCATAATTTCTGATTGCTTTTGAGATTCTGCTAAAATAACTGTGACTTCTTTATCTGCGGTTGAAGTAATAGTAACTGCCATCTCTGCACCTTTAGCTCTAAATTCTTTTGCTTCTCTTTCCCGCTCTGTTTGCATTCTTCGATAAATTGCATCACTGTTAGCTTGAGGAAGATCAGCTCTTTTTATCCTTACATCAACAATGGTAATTCCAAAATTTTTAGCTTCGTTATTTACACCCTCTTTAATTAAAGACATTTGTTTCGATCTATCTTGAGATAGTAAAGTTTGTAATTCTTCTTGACCTAAAACATTTCTAATTCTAGAGTTTATAATTGTTGATAATCTTGATCTTGCTACTCTCTCATCTCCAACCGATATGTAAAACTTTAATGGATCCACAATTTTAAATCTTGCAAATGCATCAACAATTAAACGTTTTTGATCAGATGCAATTACTTCCTCAGGGGGAGTATCTAAGTTTAATATTCTCTTATCTAAATAGACTACGTTCTGAATGAATGGAATTTTGAAATTTAATCCAGGTGTGGTTATTATTCTTTTTGGATCTCCAAATTGAAGAATGATTGCCTGATTAACTTCTTTAACAATAATTACTGATAAAAAAGCTAAAACACCTAATGCAATAATTAATCCACCTAAAATTTTTCCAGCTTTCATTTAATTAGTCGCTTTCTTTTTGCTTAATTCAGGAAGTGGTAAGTAAGGAACTACACCTGAACCTGCATTTTTTTCTATAATCACTTTATCAATATCTGCTAATACTTTTTCCATTGTCTCTAGGTACATTCTTTCCTGCGTTACTACTTTTGCATTTTTATACTCGTTATAGATAGACACAAATCTACTCGCCTCACCCTATGCTTTTGCTACCACCTCTTTTTTATACGCTTCAGCAGCTTGCAAGATTTTTTGACCTTCCCCTCTAGCTCTTGGGATTACATCGTTAGCATAAGCTTCAGCCTCATTTTTAGATCTTTCCATATCTGCTCTTGCAGCCTGTACATCTCTAAATGCATCTATTACTTGATCTGGTGGATCAGCTTTTTGGGTTTGGACTTGTGTAATTTGAATTCCACTCTCATAATCGTCTAAAATAGTCTGTATAATTTCTTGTGTTTCTACCTCAATTTTAGATCTACCTTCAGTTAAAATTGGTTGGATATCACTTTTTGCTATAACCTCTCTCATAGCTGTTTCTGCAGCTGCCTTAACTGTTCCCTCTGGGTCTTGAATTTTAAATAAAAAATTTCCTGCATCTTTAATTACCCAGAATACAGAAAAATCTATGTTCACAATGTTTTCATCTCCAGTTAACATTAAACTTTCTTGTGGAACATCTGCTACTCCTCCACCTGTTGAAAAACCACTGTCTCTCTCAGATCTAAAGCCTATATCTATTCTATTAACTTTTGTAACTTTAGGGGTAAGCACATTTTCTACTGGAAAAGGTACATGATAATTTAACCCTGGTTGAGTAGTTTTAACAAACTTACCAAATCTTAATACGACACCTTGTTCGTCAGGTAAAACTCTATACAGTCCACTTGCTAACCAAACAAAAGCTAAAACTAATAATATTAACCCGATAGATTTACCACCTGATGATTTTCCACCAGGTAAAAACTTTTTAATTTTATCTTGAATCTCTTTTATGATTTCATCAATGTTTGGAGGTGTTGGACCTCTACCTGATCCATTATTATTTCCACCACCTGGAGGTGATCCCCATGGGCTTCCACCCCTGCCTCTAAAATCATCTGACATATGACGAAGTATATAGTGTCTTTATTATAAAAAACAAGTAATGATAGTTGTATGTCAGATAAAAAGCCTGAACTTAGTGCCGCAATGAAACAGAAGCTTGAGCCTAAAAAATTCACAAAAAATCCAATATTAGGAACCAAATTTACAATAGCAATTTCAAGCGCAAAAGGTGGTGTTGGAAAATCTACTTTTGCTACAAATTTAGCTTTAGCCTTAAAACAGGTTGGATGTAAAGTTGGATTGTTAGATGCAGACATTTATGGGCCTTCAATTCCAAAAATGTTCAATATTAATGAAAAACCCAAAAGTGACGGTCAAAAATTAGATCCTATTGTTAAGTATGATATCCAATGTATGTCCATTGGTTTCTTAGCTGACCAACAAACACCTATGATATGGCGTGGACCTATGGTTACTAGTGCAATTAAAACTTTTACTCAAAAAGTTAATTGGAAAGATTTGGATTTTATTATTGTTGATATGCCACCTGGCACAGGAGATACACAATTAACTTTTTCACAAGAAATAAAAATGGATGGCGCAATAATAGTTTCAACTCCACAAGAAGTTGCTCTTTTAGATGTCAAAAGAGGTATTAAAATGTTTGATAAACTTGGAGTAAAAATCTTGGGGTTAGTAGACAATATGAGTTTTTTTATTGGAGATGATGGTAAAAAATATAAAATTTTTGGTGAAGGTGGTGTTAAAAAAACTGCAGAAGAATTTGAAAAAGAATTTTTAGGTGAAATACCAATTAATCCTGAAGTAGGTAAAACTTCAGATGAAGGAAAACCTTTAGTAGAAGCAAATCCAGATCATGAAATTTCAAAAATATATTTAGATTTTGCTAATAAAATTAAATCAACTTATCTTTAAGATCAAAAGCAATCATTAGCTCATTCCACTCTCTTTTTGAAAGACCTGAGCTATCTACTTCAACATTTTCACCTTTAATAAGTTTTTGAATAATTAATTTTCCTTTAGCTGAAACTTCTGTGCCTCCAACTCTATAATCCATAAAAGCTTCATAAGTTATAGGAACCCATTTTTTCACAGTATCCAGCATTATATCTGCGTAAACTCTTATTTCATATTGTGCATGACTATCAGCTCTTAATCTTAAAAAATTCATTAGGTTTAAAAGATCAGTTTTCCAATACCATTGGGTGTAGGTATTTAAAGTCAAATTCATTCTTGCAAGTTCTCTTGCTAAGCCTTTTTTATTTTCATCTATAGTTGAGCCATCAAATCTTTCATTAAGCATTGTTTCATAATTGTCGTAAGTTCTCTCAGCATCACTTTTTAAAAGTTCTAAAACTTCTTCTGCTTGTTTGCCCTCCAACACATCTCCTCTACCTTGTCTGTTACTGGTAGATTGAGCAGCTAAATTTTCTTGGGTGGGTAAATAAAATTCCTTGTCTAAAATAGAATATCTTGCAGAATATTCATTAACATTAGCAGTTCTGTGTCTGATCCACTGTCGAGCAATAAATATTGGTAATTTTATATGGTATTTTATTTCGCACATTTCAAATGGAGTACTATGCCAATGTCTCATTAAGTATTTGATTAATCCTTTATCAGTTGAAACTTGCTTAGTTCCTTTTCCATAAGAGACTCTTGCTGATTGAACAATTGAAGTATCATCCCCCATATAATCAACTACTCTTACAAAACCATGATCTAACGCAGGAATTGCCTCGTATAGGATATTTTCAAGTTCTGGTACTGTAACTCTTTTAGTTTGATTGCTTTGAGATTGTTGATTTTTTATTTCTGCTGCTTGTTCTTTGGTAAGTTTCATGATTGTTATTGAATCTGTTGTAATTCCTTTTATATTAATAATGTTGGTTTTCCAACTACGACGATAAACGAATTTCGTAATAACCATTGCGGACGTGGGGGCAGTACCCACCACCTCCACCATTGCAACTTATGGGGGTGAACTAGATTCGACGAATGTCTAAAGGCTATTCTTTCGTTCGGGATTGTTCCACCGTGACGGGCTAATTTATAATTGCTAACGAAAGTTACGCACTTGCTGCCTAATTAACTTAGTTAATTAAGCAAACGGGGTTTGGGGCACCTGGCAACAGAACGCCCCCTAATTAAAATAGTTATTTTTTTAACTCTGCTTGTGCTGCAGCTAACCTAGCGACTGGAACTCTATAAGGGGAACAAGAAACATAATTAAGTCCTACTTTCGCACAAAAAGAAATACTTTTGGGATCACCTCCGTGCTCTCCACATATCCCTAGTTTGATCTTTTTATTTTGGCTCTTACCTTTTGCAACAGCAATCTCAACTAAATCTGAAACCCCTTCATCAATTGATACGAAAGGATCAATAGAAAATATTTTATTTTCTAAGTAATCATTTAAAAATTTTCCACTATCATCTCTACTTATTCCAAAAGTAGTTTGAGTTAAATCATTTGTTCCAAAACTGAAGAATTCTGCGTGTTTTGCTATTTCTTTTGCCTTTATAGCTGCTCTTGGAAGCTCAATCATTGTCCCAACCATAAAGTCTATTTTTAATTTATTTTCTTTTTGAACCATGCTTGCTATTCTTTTGACTAAGTCTTTCATTATTTTAATTTCAGCCTCTGTAGAAACCAGAGGTATCATTATTTCAGGAAAAGCTGACTTAATTTTATTTTTTTTAAGCTCACATAATGCTTCAAAAATTGCTCTACATTGCATCTCATATATTTCAGGAAATGATATAGCTAATCTGCAACCTCTGTGACCTAGCATTGGGTTTTGTTCATGAAGTTCCTCAATTCTTGTTTCAACTTCTTTTACTGTAAGATTAACAATTTCTGCTAATTCGCCAATTTCTTTATTTGTTCTTGGTAAAAATTCATGTAATGGAGGATCTAACAATCTTACTGTAACTGGTAAGCCATTCATAATCTTAAAAATTTCAGTAAAGTCTTTTTTTTGATGTGGTAAGAGTTTATCTAAAGCTTTGGCTCTGTCTTCTTTGGTTTTAGAAAGAATCATTTCCCTAACAGATAAAATTCTCTCTTCATCAAAAAACATGTGCTCAGTTCTGCAAAGTCCAATACCTTCAGCACCAAAATCTTTCGCAGTTTTAGTATCTTTTGGAGTTTCTGAATTTGTTCTAATCTTTAATTTTCTATAACTATCAGCCCAAGACATTAATTTTGAAAAATCACCAGATATTTCAGGCTTTACGGTAGCAACACTACCTTCAATTATTCTTCCTGTTGATCCGTCTATTGTTATTATATCTCCCTCTTTGATTTCCATTGATGATGTTTTAAATGACTTATTTTCATAATTGATGTCAATTTCACTCGATCCAGAAACACAAGGCCTTCCCATTCCTCTTGCTACAACTGCTGCATGGCTTGTCATCCCACCTCTTGCAGTTAATATTCCTTTAGCAGCATGCATTCCTTGTATATCTTCTGGAGAGGTTTCTACTCTAACTAATATTGTGTCCTGCATCATGGATGTTAGCCTTTCTGCTTCTTCAGAAGTGAATACAACTTTACCACTCGCAGCACCTGGTGAAGCAGGCAAGCCATTTGCAATTACATTTATTGTGCTTTTTTCATCTAGAGTTGGATGAAGAAGGGTATCAAGTGAGTGTGGATCAATTCTTAACACGGCCTCTTTTTTTGAAATTAATTTTTCTTTAACCATATCAACTGCAATTTTAACTGCAGATTTTGCAGTTCTTTTTCCAGAACGTGTTTGAAGCATCCACAGCTTTTTATTTTCAACTGTAAACTCTACATCCTGCATATCTTTGTAATGCTTTTCTAGTTTTTTTAGTATCTTATAAAGTTGTTTATAAACTTTAGGCATAGACTCTTCCATTGATGAAGCTTTAACTTTAGCATTTTGTCTAGCTTTTTTAGTTATATATTGTGGAGTTCTTGTTCCAGCCACAACATCCTCTCCTTGTGCATTGATTAAATATTCTCCATAAATTTCATTTTCACCGTCTGATGGATTTCTTGTAAAAACAACACCAGTTGCACAGTCGTCTCCCATGTTTCCAAAAACCATTGATTGAACATTAACTGCTGTACCCCACTCTGCAGGTATGTGATTTAATTTTCTATAGACTTTCGCCCTCTTACTGTCCCAAGACAAGAATACTGCGCTGATTGCTCCCAACAACTGTTCATGAACATCTTGTGGAAAATCTCTATTTGCTTTTTCCTTAACTGTTCTTTTAAAATCTTCAATTAGTCCATCCCAGTCATTTTCATCTAAATCAGTGTCTAACAAAACACCCTTTGTAAGTTTGTAATTCTCGATTAATTCCTCAAAATGATATCCTTCAACGCCCATTACTACATTGCCATACATTTGAATAAACCTTCTGTAGCTATCTTTGGCAAATCGACCATTAGAGGTTTTTGATGCCAGGGCTTTGACAGTTTTATCGTTTAATCCTAAATTCAAAATTGTATCCATCATACCAGGCATAGAAACTCTCGCTCCGGATCTGACTGAAAGTAATAATGGATTTTTTAAATCACCAAATTTTTTTGAAACTTCTTTTTCAACAGCCTTTAATTCTTTTTTAATTGATGTGATTATATTTTTATTAAGTTTTTTTTTATCTTTATAAAATAAATCACATACTTTTGTAGAAATAGTAAATCCAGGTGGAACTGGTAATCCCATTCGACCCATTTCTGAAAGATTAGCACCTTTTCCACCCAAAAAATTTTTGGGGATTTTAATTTTTTTGCTATCTTTAGATTTAAAATTTAAAATTAGTTTTTTCATTTTTGGGAGTCTACTAAAGAAAAATTAACATAGTTGTTGAAGGTTTTACATAAGATTTGAATAAGTTCTAGTCTATTTTTTCGAATACCTGGGTCAACGTCATTAACTATAACATTGTCAAAAAATTCGTTAATTACTTTTTTGGCATCTAATAAGTTATCTAGACTTTCAGAATAAACTTCATCTTTATTAATTGAAGAAAAATATTTTCTTAAATCATTTATTTTTTTAAACAAATTTTTTTCAAAATCTGTCTTAAAAATACCAGGGTCGGTTGTATTTGAATGATCAAAATTCTGTCCTTTCAACTCACTTTCCAAGATGTTCGAGGCTCTTTTGTAACTTGATATTATTTCGTGTCCATTTGATTTAGAAATTATTTTGTCTAAATGTTTTGCCTTTTCAAAAATTACTACTAGTTGATCTAAATTATGTGAATTGATAGATGCTTGAATAATATCATTTCGAATATTTTCTTCCTTCATATAGAATTTTAGTCGGTCCATTAGAAATTCAGAAAGTTCTTTTTGAAGAAGTTTATTTTCAAATTTGAAGCCTTGATCTATATAAAGTGAAGCTGAATAGTTAATCAAATCTCTTATTTTAATATGATTTTTATTTTCAACAATTATTCTAATTACTCCTAAAGTTAATCTTCTAAGAGCAAACGGGTCTTTAGAGCTTGTTGGCTTTTGGTTAATTCCAAAAAAGCCTACAAGAGTATCTATTTTATCAGATAGAGCTAGTGCAATACTAAAAGGTTTTTTGGGAACCTTAGACCCAGACCCTGAAGGTAAATATTGTTCGCTTATTGATAGTGCTACATCCTTATCAAAACCTTGTGCCTCAGAAAAATAACCACCCATTATCCCTTGAAGCTCAGGAAACTCACCCACAAGTTCAGATAATAAATCGACTTTAGAGATTGATGCTGATAATTCTACTTTTTCTTTACTTATTAATAGTTCATCTGAAAGCATTCCTCCAAGCTTTCTCATTCTTTGAACTTTATCAAAATAACTTCCCAAACCTTTAAAATAATTCATCGATTTTAAATTTGAGACTTGTTTTACGAGGTTTTGAGATTTGTCTTTTTGCCAAAAGAATTTGGCATCAGTAAGTCTTGCTTCTACTACTCTCTCGTTACCTAGCTTTATTAATCCTTTTAAATCTTTTTTGTTTGAAACAACTAAAAATTCGTTCGTAATACTCCCCTTTTTATCAAAAGTAGGAAAATATTTTTGATGGTATTGCATGGTAATTATTAAAATCTCTTTGGGTATTTTTAAAAATTTTTTATCAAACTGACAAACAAGAACATTGGGCTGGTCTATTAAATCAACAACTTCTTCCAACAGCTTTGGATTTTGATCAATAACAATATTTTTCTTTTTTAAAAGTAAATGAAATTTTTTTTCAATAATTTTTTTTCTTTCAACAGGGTCAATTATTATTTTTTTCTTTTTAAAGAAATTTTTATATTTCTTAAAATCAGAAAATTTTATTTTCTTTTCTTCAAAATCTTTATCTACAAAAGTTAAATTAGATGACTGAATATGATGAAACTTAAATATTAGTGTTTTTTTATTAAATATTGCCAAAATAGACTTTAGTGGTCTACCCCAATTTAAACCAAAATCCCCCCAGCGCATTGATTTTTTCCATTGAATTTTATTTAATATTTTTGGTACAAACTCTTCTAATAACTCGTGGGTATAAAGTTTTTTTGATTTTGTTTTAAAGAAGAAAAATTTACCTTTTTCTGTTTCTTTTTCATAAAGATTTTGTTTTAAAATTTGATTTGATCGTATAAAGCCCTCTATAGCTAGATCTGGGGCTTTTGTGCTGGGACCTTTTATTTCCTCAGACTTTAGAATTGTTTGTTTTTGAAGCCCCTCAAATAATATTACCAATCTATTTGGCGTTGAATAAGAAGAACTTCTTTTAAATGAAATAAATTTCTCTTCAAATAAATCATTAAAAGATTTCAATAAATTTTCCCTTAAATTTTTTTGAAGACCCGCAGGTATTTCCTCGCTAAATAGTTCTAAAAAAAACTCAGACATTTTTAATTTTGACTATCTATCCAAATCCCAGCAGCAGACTTAGTGATGTCACGAATTCTTCCAATATACCCTGCTCTTTGTGCAACACTTATTGCTCCCCTCGCATCTAAAACGTTAAACACGTGGCTCGCTTTTAAACATTGATCATATGCGGGTAGTGAAATTTTCTTTTCAACTAATGATTTTGCTTCTGATTCATGCATATCAAACATTTTGAATAATTGTTCAACATTAGCATGCTCGAAATTATAAGCAGAAAACTCTTTTTCAGCCTGATGAAAAACTTCTCTGTATTTTATATCCTCATCATTCCATAGCAAATCATAAACATTTTTTTGTTGTTGGGTAAACATACAGATCCTCTCTAAACCATAAGTAATTTCTACTGAAACTGGTTTACATTCATAACCTGCCATCTGTTGAAAGTAAGTGAATTGAGTAATCTCCATTCCATCACACCAAACTTCCCAACCTAACCCAGCTGCACCTAATGTAGGACTTTCCCAGTCATCTTCAACGAATCTGATATCATGATCATTGTGATGAATTCCAATTGTAGTTAGACTATTTAAATATAGCCTTTTTATATTTTCAGGAGAAGGTTTAATCAAAACTTGAAATTGATAATAATGTTGAAGTCTATTAGGATTTTCACCATATCTACCATCCGTTGGTCTTCTTGATGGTTGAACATAAGCGGTTTTCCATGGTTGAATGCCCAACGATCTAAGGGTTGTAGCAGGATGGAACGTACCAGCTCCAACTTCCATATCATATGGCTGAAGAATAATACATCCTTGTTTACTCCAAAATTTTTGAAGATTTAAAATAGTTTCTTGAAAGGTTTGAAATTTTGGTTTTTGTTTTTTTTTATTTTTATTTTTATTTTTAGAAACCATATCTTTGCCAGATTGACCTCTCCTCTAAAATATTTGCAAATTGATCTACTTGATTAGAGGAAGAAAGCTTTTGACTTAACCATCCTTTAGTCTTTTCAAATTTTTTAATTATTACATCATCTCCATACTTTTCTTTCAATATTTCGTGGGCATTTCCTATTCCATCTATTAATCCTAAAGTTTTTGATTTACTTCCTGACCAAAATTCACCAGAAAAAAGTTCGATATCAGATTTTTTTAATTTACTACCTCTACTTTTTTCAACGACATCAATAAAATCTTTATGTAAGTCTAATTGAATATTTTTAAGTCTCTCTATATCTTCATTCTTTTCTTCGAGAAAGGGATCGAGAGTACTTTTATTTTTACCAGCTGTATGAACTCTTCTCTCAACACCAATTTTTTTTATTAATTCTGTAAAACCAAATGATGAATAAATAACTCCAATGGATCCGATAATAGAACTTGAATTTGCATAAATTTCGTCCCCAGCACATGCTATAAGATAACCTCCAGATGCAGCAACATCCTCTGCAAATACTATTACTTGCTTATTATTTTTTTTGGCTTGCTGTCTAATAAAACTATAAATTAGGTGAGATTGAACAGGTGATCCCCCTGGTGAATTTATGGTAATTGCAACACATTTAGCTTTTTTTAATGAAAAAGCTTTTTTAATTATCTCCTCCTGGCCAGAAAAGTCTATACCCTGTTTAAATTTTCCTGCATTTCCAATCACACCACTCAGCTTTAGATGAGCTACTATTTTTTTCTTTTTAAAAAAAGAGAACATAAATATTTCTTATAGAATTATTAGTTGAATATAAAGTCTAGTTATAATTGAAGAATAAGGTGCGTCAATTGATAAGTAATAAATAAAAGTTAATTATACTAGTTTAAATTCAATATGGGAACAGTTGTACAGCTCAGAAATCAGATAAATAATTCTTATTTTCAATTAAAAGATTCTGTTGAAGATAAGCTTATGTTAACCGAGGAAAAAATTAAAACTAAATTAATTAGCGATGTAGAGCTAGTTCAAAAAATGACCGATTATCATATGAAAACTGGTGGTAAAAGGTTGAGAGCTCTACTAACCTTAGGAGCTGCAAAATTATGTGGTTATACAAAAGGTTCAAGAGATGTAAATTTAGCTGCATGTGTTGAATTAATTCATAGTGCAACTTTAATGCATGATGACGTTATAGATGAAGGTGTGGTTAGAAGAGGAAAAGAAACCTTAAATAAAGTTTGGAATAATCATTCATCAGTATTAGTAGGTGACTATTTGCTAAGCAGATGTTTTGAGATGATGGTTGAAGATGGCAATATAGAAGTTCTTAAATTATTATCATCTACCTCATCTAAAATAGCTCAAGGAGAAGTTTTACAGCTTCAACATAAGGGTGAAGTCGATATGTTAGAAGAGACTTATCTAAAAATAATTTCTGCAAAAACTGCTGAGCTGTTTGCAGCAGCTACAAAGGTTGGTGCAATTTTATCTAATAGTAATAAAAAAGAAAAAGATGCACTTGAATTTTATGGTAGAAATCTTGGACTTACTTTCCAAATTGCTGATGACACACTTGATTACAACGCTGAGCTTAAGTTATTTGGAAAAAAAATAGGACAAGATTTTTTTGAAGGAAAAATTACACTTCCAATAATTTTACTTTATCAGAAACTTGAGATTGAAGAAAAAAATAACTTAATTAATATGTTTAGTAAAGACACTAGAGATAAAGATGATTTAGATAAAACAATTGCTTCAATAAATAAACACAAAATTATAAATGAGTGCTACCAGAAAGCACAACATTATATTAATCTTGCTTCAAATTCATTGAGTGTTTTTGAAGATACTAAAGAAAAAGAAATTTTAAAAAATCTGACAACATTTAGCTTATCTAGAAGTTTTTAAGGGCTCAAGAGAGATCTGATCCACTCTCCTTTAAGATTTTTTATATATTTTAATCTTTCGTGAATTCTATTATCTCCATCGAGCCAGAATTCAATACTTGAGGGAGACAAGTTCCATCCTGACCAATTATTTGGTCGCGGAACCTTATTCTTGTCTGCGTATTTTTTTTTATATTCTTCAATAGATTTATCTAGCAGATCTCTATTTTTAAGTTCTTTGCTCTGTTTAGATGCCCACGCTCCTATTCTGCTTTCATAACTTCTTGAATTGTAATATTCATCTGCAATTTCATTGGGCACCAATGAAACAGTGCCATTAACTCTAATTTGTCTTAGCAAACTTTTCCAATGAAAACACATTGCTACATTTGGATTTTCTTTAAGTTCATGTCCTTTTTGACTGTCCAAATTTGTATAAAATACAAATCCATTTTGATTAAAGTCTTTTAACAAGACCATCCTTACAGATGGGATGTTATTTTTGCTAGATGTTGCTAGCGCTACTGCGTTTGGGTCGTTTGGCTCAGTTTTTTTTGCTTCTTCCATCCAAATATCAAATAAATGAATTGGATCATCTAAATCCAGAAAACAACTATTAAGCCCAAGTGAGTTTTTTTGATTCATAATTTAAACAAAATAATCTATATAATATAAATAATGTCATTTAATACATTTGGAAAGCTATTTCGTTTCTCTACTTGGGGTGAATCTCATGGTCCTGCAATTGGTTGTATCGTTGATGGATGTCCCCCAAATATTAATTTAAGTGAAAAAGATATACAAAAAGAACTGGATAAAAGAAAACCAGGTCAATCAAAATTTACAACTCAAAGAAAAGAAGACGATAAAGTTCAAATATTATCTGGAGTTTTTGATGGAAGAACCACTGGTACACCAATATCTTTAATTATTTATAATAAAGATATGAGATCAAAGGATTATGGAAATATTAAGGATAAATTTAGACCTGGGCACGCTGACTTTACTTATTTCAAAAAATATGGAATTAGAGACTATAGAGGTGGTGGAAGATCTTCAGCAAGAGAAACTGCATCAAGAGTTGCAGCTGGTGCAATAGCAAAGTTGGTCTTACAGAAAAAATTAGGTAAAAAATTTAAAGTTATTGGTGCTGTCACCCAATTAGGTATATTAGGATGTGATACTGACAAATGGAATGACAAAATAATTTCAAAAAATCCATTTTTTTGCCCTGATAAATCAATGATAAAACTTTGGGAAAAATATTTGTTAGGAGTAAGAAAATCTGGGTCTTCATGTGGTGCAGTGATTGAAATAAGAGCGAGAGGAATTCCAGTAGGATTGGGCGCACCTATTTACTCAAAACTAGACTCTGATATTGCATCTAGTTTTATGAGTATTAATGCCGTTAAAGGAGTTAATATTGGGGCAGGAATGAACTCTGCACAACTAAGTGGTGAGCAAAACTCAGATGAAATTTCACAAAAAGGTAAAAAACTTAAATTTAATTCAAATAATGCTGGTGGAATTTTGGGTGGTATTTCAACTGGACAAGAAATTATTGCTTCATTTGCTGTAAAACCAACATCTTCAATCTTAACAACAAGAAAAACAATTAATAAATTTGGAAAAAATACAACAATATCTGTTACAGGAAGACATGATCCATGTGTTGGTATAAGAGCTGTACCTGTTGGTGAGGCAATGATGAATTGTGTTTTATTGGATCACTATCTGATGAACAAAGCTCAATGTCATTAAAACAATTTAATTTTTTACAACTTTGATTGAATTTTTGTTAAATAAAATATCTAAAATTTTCTCTGAAATTTGAGAAGCATTTAACCCAGCAATTTCATACATTTTTTCAGGGGTATTCTGTTCAATAAACTTGTCTGGTAGATTCATTGATCTAAATTTTAGACCTTTGTCAAATATCCCTTTCTCTGCAAGTAAGTTTTTGACATGTGAACCAAATCCTCCAATTGACCCTTCTTCAATAGAGACTAAAATTTCATGCTCTCTAGCACATTTAATAATTAACTCTTCGTCTAAGGGTTTGGCAAACCTTGCATCAACAATAGTAGTTGAAACTCCTTTTTGTTTTAAATGTTCTGCAGCTAATTTACATTCTTCTAATCTTGTACCCAAGTTTAACAGGCATACTTGACTACCATTTTGAATTATTCTTCCTTTTCCAATTTCAATTTTTTCCTCTATTGATGGAAGTTCAACTCCAACACCTACTCCTCTTGGATATCTAATTGCACTTGGTCTGTCATTAATATCTACTGAGGTATTTATCATTTTAACCAATTCAGCTTCGTCACTTGCAGCCATTACAATAAAATTTGGTAAAGTTGATAAATAAGTAATATCAAATGAACCAGCGTGTGTTGATCCATCAGCACCAACTAATCCAGCTCTATCAATTGCAAATCTCACTGGTAAGCTTTGTATAGCAACATCATGAACAACTTGATCGTATGCTCTTTGTAAAAAAGTTGAGTATATTGCGGCATAAGGCTTGTATCCCTCAGTGGCCATTCCAGCGGCAAATGTGACTGCATGTTGCTCAGCTATACCAACATCAAACATTCTTTTTGGAAACTCTTTACCAAAAATATCCATTCCTGTTCCACCAGGCATGGCAGCTGTTATTCCAACAATTTTACTATCTTTTTTGGCATGTTTGACAAGAGTATTTGCAAATACTTTTGTATATGAGGGTAAATTAGATCCACTTTTATTCTGTTCGCCAGTGTCAACATTAAATTTTGAAACTCCATGATAATGATCTTTAGCTTTTTCTGCGTAACTGTATCCTTTGCCTTTTTGTGTTTTAATATGAATCATAATTGGACCCTCATGATTTGAGTCCCGTGCATTTTTTAAAATTGGAATCAGAGTTGATAAATCATGTCCATCAATTGGTCCCACATAATAAAAACCTAATGAATTAAACATAGTGCCACCAGTGAATGCAGATCTTAAAAAATCTTCTGCTTTTCCTGCTTTTGCACTAAACCTCTTTGAAAATGCCGAAGTAATTAATTTTATAGTTTCTCTAAAACTAAAATATATTTTTCCAGTCAATAATTTTGCAAGATATGTTCTCATTGCTCCGACAGGTTTTGCAATTGACATATCGTTGTCGTTTAAAATAACAATAATTTTGGTTTTAGAGGCACCTGCATTATTCATTGCTTCATAAGCCATACCAGCACTTATTGCACCGTCTCCTATCACTGCTATTACGTTTGAAGATTTATTTTCCAATTTATTTGCCTCAGCTATTCCTAGCGCAGAAGAAATTGATGTTGAACTATGAGCAGCACCGAAAGGATCGTATTCACTTTCAGTTCTTTTTGTAAAACCTGATAATCCATCACCTTGTCTCAATGTTCTAATTTTATCTTTTCTTCCTGTTAAAATTTTATGTGGATAAGATTGATGTCCTACATCCCAAATTAATTTATCATTTGGAGTGTCAAATACATAGTGAAGGGCCACAGTTAGTTCTACAACACCTAAACCTGCACCTAGATGGCCACCTGTTTGAGATACAGCATCTATCATTTCACTTCTAACTTCATTTGCAACTTTTGGTAAATCCTTTTCAGAAATTTTTTTTAAATCTGAAGGGAAATTTATATCTTTTAAAAATGTGCTTTTTTGTGTCATCTATCTCTATTTAAAATATATTCCAAAGTGTGTTTTATTTTTTTTGAATTAGAACCGTATTTTTGCAATTTTTTGTCAATATTTATAATTAAATCTTTAGAATATTTAACCGCATTATCATAACCAAGTAAACTAATAAGTGTTGCTTTACCTTTTTTTTGATCTTTTCCTGTTTTTTTACCAGCGATTTTTGAATTTCCTTCATGGTCAATTAGGTCATCAGAAATTTGAAATAGTAAGCCTATATCTGATCCAACATTTTCAAAAAACCTAAGCTCTAAATTTTTTTTATTTTTTATTATTGCTGGGGCCACACAACAAAAACTAAATAACATTCCTGTTTTTTTCATTTCCATTTCAATAATCTTATTTCTTGAAACTTTTTTTTTCTCATAATTTAAATCCAGGTATTGCCCACCAGCTATACCTAGATGACCTGAGCATTCAGACAATTTTTTTATTAAATTAATTTTTGTTTTTTCAGATAAATCTAAATTTTTGTTTGATAAAATTTCAAATGCCATTGTCAGTAATGAATTCCCAGCAAGCACGGCTGTAGACTCACCGTATTTTACATGTGTAGACGCTTTTCCTCGTCTAATTTTATCATTATCCATACAAGGTAAATCGTCATGAATAAGAGAGTAAGCGTGTATGCATTCTACTGCTGCACCAATCTGTATTAAAGTTTTGTAACTAATAGAAAATAAAGAACCAAAATCTACTAGTATTTTTGATCTAATTTTCTTTCCTCCAGGAAATAAACCGTATTTCATTGCATTGACAAGATGAGAACTATTTTGATTATTAATAAATTTTTTTAGAAAATAATTTGTATTTTTTGCAATTTTATTAATTTCATTTTTCATTTTTTTTTACGATTTCCTTAATTTTATTATTTGTTTTTTCACTTATAAATTTAAGATTTTTTTGAAATTTTTTTTCAATAAGATTATTTAACTTTAATAACTCTTGATAACTATCAACAGAATTACTTAAATTATTTTCATTCTCCAATGACTCAATTATTCTATTTGCTTTTTCAGTGAGCTCCTCCAAGGAGTTGTGCTGATAATCAAGTGGTAAATTTTTTTCTTTCATATATTAATAATTATTACATGAAATCTAATCAATCAAATATCAAAAAAGCAAAAAAGTATTTAGACAGTAACGAATGTATAGCAGTACCAACAGAAACAGTTTATGGGTTAGCTGGGAATGCTTATTCTGATACCACGGTAAAAAAGATATTTAAATTAAAGAAAAGACCTGCAAACAACCCTCTAATTGTTCACTACTATAATCTCAAGGGTCTCGAAGAAGATTGTATAATTAATGAAGATTTTAAAAAACTGTATAATAAATTTTCACCTGGTCCAATTACATATGTTCTAAAATTAAAGAAAAATTCAAAAATATCAAAATTTGTGACTAATAATAAAAACACGGTTGCTATCAGATTTCCAAAACATCCACTACTGCGAAGATTACTTAAAATTTTAAATTATCCCTTAGCTGCACCAAGTGCGAATATTTCCTCAAAACTAAGCTCTGTTCAGCCCTCAGATGTTAAAGAAGAATTTGGAAAAAAATTAAAATATATACTCAGAGGTGGGAGGTGTTCAATTGGTGTAGAGTCTACAATTATAAACCTTACGAATAATTTATCAATATTAAGACTTGGAGGTTTAAATGTTTCAAAAATTAAAAAAATAATAAAGAAACAAGTATCAATTAAGAATAAATCTAAAAATAAGATTTCACCAGGGTTGTTTTCTCTTCATTATTCTCCTGGAATACCATTAAGGATGAATGTAAAAAAACCAAATAAAGGAGAAGCATTTGTATTAATAAAAAAAAGAAAAATAAATTTTAAAAATTATTTCTTTCTTAGTAAGAATAATAATCTAATCAAAGCTGCAAGAAATTTATATCCACTCATAAGGAAAATTAAAAATAAAGGATACAAAAAAATTGCTGTTGAAAAAATTCCTAATATTGGGATAGGACAAACAATTAATGATCGGTTAGAGAGGGCATCAAAATATTAAATGACAAATTCTATCGAGGTAATAAACCTATCTAAAAAATATAAATCAAAGAATGCTGTCAGTAATATAAATTTTAAAATTGGTGAAAATGAAATTGTCGGCTTATTGGGTCCTAATGGATGTGGAAAGACAACCACCATTGGAATGATATTAGGATTACTAAAACCTTCTAGCGGTCAAGTTTTAATTAATGGAAAAAATATAGAGACAAACAAGATATCTCTATTACATAAAATGAATTTTATATCTCCTTATATTGAGCTTCCTAAAAAATTAAAAGTTAAACAAAATTTAATTGTTTATGGAAAATTATATAATGTTGATGATTTAGAAAATCGAATTGAGTATCTTTCAGATCAACTTAGGCTAACTGACCTTTTGGATAAAATAACAGGTGAACTTTCATCGGGACAAAAAAATAGGGTCAGTTTGGCAAAAGCTTTAATAAATGATCCTACAGTACTGCTACTAGATGAGCCAACAGCTTCTTTGGATCCTGAAACAGGAGATTTTGTAAGAACATTTTTAGAAAATTTTAAAAAAGAAAAAAAAATTTCAGTTTTACTTGCTTCACATAATATGGATGAAGTTAAAAGATTGTGTGGTTCTGTTTTAATGATGAAAGATGGAATTATTGTAGATAGTGGAACGCCAAATGATTTAATATTGAAACATGGAAGAAAAAATTTAGAAGAGGTTTTTTTGGAAATAGCGAGGAATAAAAAATGAATTTTACAAGAATTTATGGACTTTTTTTAAGACATTTCTACTTAATCACTCGATCATTTCCAAGAATACTTGACTTAATATATTGGCCTTCAATTCAAATAACTTTGTGGGGATTCATCTCAAATTTTTTTGCAGAGTACAGTACTTACTATAATGGTGCAGTAGGTGTAATTCTTTCTTGTGCAATCCTTTATGATTTTTTATTTAGAACAAGTATTGGATTCAACATGTTATTTTTAGAGGAAATATGGAGCAGGAATTTTACTAACCTTTTCATTGCTCCTATGAAAATTAGTGAAATTATTATTTCTTTGGTCTTTACTGCTTTAATAAGAGCTTTAATAGGACTGGTCCCAGCTATATTGCTCACCTCTCCTCTGTTTGGAATATCTTTATTGGAATTAGGAATGCCTTTAGCTTTTCTTTTTTTAAGCTTATATATTTTTGGGATTACTCTAGGTTTACTGGTGTCTGCTGGATTACTTAGATTTGGTCCTTCGTTTGAAAATATTGCATGGTCTACAATGTTTTTGTTAGCTCCGTTTGGTTGTATTTATTACCCTGTTGAGATTTTACCAGGAATCTTTCAGTCTATCGCTTTTGCACTCCCACTCGTTTATATATTTGAAGAGACAAGAAATATTCTAGTAAACGGTCAGGTAAGTTATGAAAATATATATAATGCCCTTTATCTTAATATTTTTTATCTTATTCTTTCAATATCGATTTTTTATTACTCGTTTGATAAAGCTCGTGATAAAGGAACTTTGATAAATATTGGAGAATAATTGGTGCGCCTGCTAGGAGTCGAACCCAGAACCTCCTGATCCGAAGTCAGGCGCTCTATCCAGTTGAGCTACAAGCGCATATAGTATTAATATTATATTTTATGGAAAAAAACATTAATTTTATTGTTCAACAGGAAGAAAATAATTCAAGAGTTGATATTTTGATCAATCAAAGAGAGAAGTTAATTAGCAGAACTAGAATAAAAAATTTAATATTAAAAAATAAACTCAAATTAAATAATATAATCACAAATAATCCCTCTAAAAAAGTTAATACTGGAGATCAGGTTGTTCTCGAAATACCAAAACCAGAAGTAGCATCATTAAAGCCATATGATTATAAACTAGAAATTATACATGAAGATGAAGACTTAATGGTGATCAATAAGCCAGCTGGTATAATTATGCACCCTGGTGCGGGCAACTATGATCAAACAATTGTCAATGCCTTAATGCATTATGATAAAAATTCCTTATCTAATATCGGTGACGAATTAAGACCAGGAATTGTTCATCGAATTGACAAAAATACCTCAGGATTAGTAGTAATTGCAAAAAACAATCAAGCGCATGAGAATTTATCAAAACAATTTAGCGAACATACTATTTTAAGAGAGTACCAGCTATTAATATGGGGAAAATTAAGACCTTCTAAAGGACAAATAGTTACTTTCCTAACACGTAGTTCAAGAAATAGGCAATTAATGGAGGTTAGTCGTTCTAAAGGAAAGGAAGCAATTACGAATTATAAAACTCTTGAAATTTTTGAAAATGAAAAGACACCCACATTAAGTTTAGTAGAATGTAAACTAGAAACAGGTCGTACCCATCAAATTAGGGTCCATATGAATTATAAGGGGAACAGTATAGTCGGTGATGATAAATATAAAAAAAAATATAAAAAGCTAAAAAATATAGATTTAAAAATCCAAAATTCGATATCTGATTTAACAAGACAATTTTTACATGCTAAAACTCTTGGTTTCATGCATCCAAAAAATAATCAAAAAATGCATTTTTCCTCAAAATTGCCACATGAGCTAAATATTATTTTGGAAATGCTTAGAAACACTAATAAATAAAACATTGAAAATTACTTTAAATTAGCTAAATAAATTCTCTTATGAACACCGTCAGCAATAATTTACCATCCCTATCTAACGAAGGAGGTTTGTCAGCATACTTAGACCAAATTAAAAAATTCCCAATGCTTGCTGCTGAAGAAGAATATATGCTAGCAAAAAATTGGAAAACAACAGGAAATATTAAATCGGCTGAAAAATTAGTTACAAGCCATCTTAGATTAGTTGCTAAAATTGCAATGGGATATAAAGGCTATGGTTTACCAGTTAATGAAATGATTTCAGAAGGCAATGTGGGATTGATGCAAGCTGTTAAAAAATTTGAACCCGAAAAAGGTTTTAGGTTGGCGACATATGCTATGTGGTGGATCAAAGCTTCAATTCAAGAATATATATTAAGATCTTGGAGCCTAGTAAAAATTGGAACTACAACAGCCCAAAAAAAATTATTTTTTAATTTGAAAAAAATTAAAAATCAAATTGCACCTCAACAAGAAGGAGATTTGAGAGATGAACATGTTGATCATATTGCTAACAAGCTTGACGTAAGTAAAGAAGAAGTTGTTTCAATGAATAGAAGATTGTCAGGCAAAGAGTTTTCTCTAAATGCTCAAGTTGGTGAAGATGGAGATGAGTGGCAAGACTGGTTAGTTGATAAAGAATTAGATCACGATCTAAAGTTTGCTCACCATGAGGAAATGGAGCAAAGAAAAGATTTATTAAAAGATTCTATTAAAGTCTTGAATGATAGAGAAAGAGAAATTTTATACTCAAGAAGACTGAATGATAATCCAACAACATTAGAAGATTTAAGTCAGAAATATAAAATTAGCCGAGAAAGAGTAAGACAAATTGAAAATAAAGCTTTTGAAAAACTTCAAAAGCATATGCTTCTTTTAGCAAAATCTAAAAATTTATTGCCAGCTAATTAAATTTCAAAAGGGTTTTCAACTAATATTGTATCTTCTCTCTCAGGACTAGTAGATATACTTGAAATCTTTGCACCTATAAAATCCTCAATTGCGAAAATATATTTTTTTGCATTTTCTGGTAGAGCATCCATGTTTTTTATTCCACTTGTTGAAGATTTCCATCCTGGGAAAGTTTTGAATATCGGTTTTATTTTTAATTGATCCTCAACAGCTGCTGGTAAGTAATCGATTTTTTTTCCATCTAACTCATAATGTATACACATTTTAATTTCATCCAATTCGTCTAATACGTCTAATTTAGTAAGTGCAATTCCATCGATCCCAGAAATTTTAATAGTTTGTCTAACCAGAACACCATCGAACCAACCACATCTTCTTTTTCTGCTAGTAACAGTTCCAAATTCTTTTCCTCTAGTGCCTAATAATTCTCCTATATCATCTTTTAATTCCGTTGGAAAAGGCCCTTCTCCTACACGAGTAGTGTATGCTTTAGTTATTCCTAGTACATAATTTATTGAATTTGGTCCACAACCAGTTCCTGTTGCAGCGCTTGAGGCTACAGTATTAGATGAAGTGACATAAGGATAGGTTCCATGATCTACATCTAATAAAATTCCTTGAGCCCCTTCAAATAAAATTTTCTTTTTTTGTTTTTTAAATTGATCAATTTTAAGCCATACAGGTTGAGAAAATTGTAGTATTTTTGGTGCAATTTTTAATAGTTCTTCTTTTAATTGTTCTTTTTCAAAAATTTTTTTTCCTAAACCTTTTCTAATAGCATTGTGGTGTACCAAAACTGATTCAAGTCTATGATCTAAATTTTGCTCAGATCTTAAATCCATTACTCTTATAGATCTTCTGCCAACTTTATCCTCATAAGCTGGTCCAATTCCTCGTCTCGTGGTCCCAATTTTTCCTTTACCAGCTGCGTCTTCTCTTATTTCATCCATTTCTCTATGAAATGGTAAAATTAAATTTGCAGACTCCGAAATAATAAAATTATCAACATTAACATCTACTCCTTTTAATTTTATTTCTTCTACTTCGTCTAACAATGCCCAAGGATCAACAACTACTCCATTACCAATAATTGAAATCTTATTTTTTCTTACTATTCCTGAGGGTAGCAATCTTAATTTATAAGTTACACCATCAATAACAAGTGTATGTCCGGCATTGTGTCCTCCTTGGAATCTTATCACAACGTCAGCCTGTTCAGATAGCCAATCAACTATCTTACCCTTTCCTTCATCTCCCCATTGCGATCCAACGACTACAATATTTTTCATTATTTAAATATTTTATTTATGTTCATAGAGTTAAGATGATTTATAGGACCGTGACCCTTGCCATAATTAGGATTAGATTTAATAGCTAAACTTACATACTTAATTCCAAGCTCACAAGATTTCTTTACTGGTTTTCCACATGATAAAAATGTTGCTACAGCACTGGATAAAGTACAACCAGTTCCATGGGTATTTTTTGTTTTAACTCTTTTGCTATTAAAAATTTTGATATCTTTATTGTTTACATAAATATCATGAACAAATTCTCCTTTTAAATGACCACCTTTAATAAGAACATTTTTTACCCCTAGCTGAATTAACTTTTGCGCAACAACAATCATGTCCTGTTTTGTTTTTATTTTGGTATTAGTTAAAATTTCTGCCTCAGGAATATTTGGAGTTATCATCAATACTTTCTTTATCAAAGTAGATTTAAGTAAATTTATTGCCTTATTATCAATTAATTTCGCACCCCCCTTTGCAACCATGACCGGATCTAAAACAATATTTCTAACTTTAATTTGATCTAATGACTTAATGACTGATTTGATTACCTTCGTTGAATGCAACATTCCAATTTTTACAGCATCTGGTCTAATATCATTTGAGGAAAATGTAACTTGGTTATAAATTTCCTTAGGATTGATTGGAACAATTGATTTGACACCAGTGGTATTTTGAACTGTTACAGCTGTAATAGCAGTCATCGCATATGAACCTAATGCTGTAACAGTTTTTATGTCTGCCTGTATACCTGCACCACCAGAGGAGTCGGATCCAGCAATAATTAGTACTTTTGATTTTGTCTTCAATTTATTTAATTTTTTTGGCAATTATGTTTAAACACTTTTCTAGAAGATCTACATTTTCACTTTCACCCATCACTCTTATCTTAGACTCTGTTCCTGATTTCCTAACTAAAATTCTCCCATGTCCTTTGATTAATTTTTCTGCAATTTTAATAGAATTTTTTATTTCTGATTTATTAATTATATTTTTATCTTTTACATCTATATTTTTTAATATTTGTGGAATTTTTTTAAATTTTGAAAAAAATACACTAGCTTTTTTTCCTTTTCTCAACGCAAATAAAGCCTCTAAGGCAACTAATAAACCATCTCCAGTGGTTGCAAATTTTCCAAGAATAATATGGCCTGACTGTTCACCCCCTAAATTAAATTTATGTTTTTGCATTTTTTCTTTCACGTACCTATCACCAACATTTGCTCTAATAAAATTAATATTAAGAGTTTTAAAGTATTGCTCTAAACCATAATTGGACATTAAGGTACCAACTACCCCTCCTTTTAACATTTTTTTATTTTTCCATCTTGAGGCCAAAGCAGCAATAATTTGATCACCATCAATTATATTACTTTTTTCATCACACATTATTACTCGATCAGCATCACCATCTAATGATATACCAATGTGAGCTTTATATTTTTTTACTGCTCTTTTAATATTCTGTGGATAGACTGATCCACAATTTTTATTGATATTCATGCCATTCGGCTCCACCCCAATAGCTATTACTTTCGCACCCAATGATTTTAATAATTCAGGACCAGCTTTGTAACCTGCTCCATTTGCGCAGTCTATAACAATCCTAAGTCCTCTTAAATTAAACTCCTCAGAAAAGTTTTTTTTTAAAATTTTAATATAATCTCTAGTTCCTGTTTCTAGTCTTTTTACCCTTCCTAGTTTTTCAGGTTCAGATAAATTTTTTTCAATATGTTGGTCTATTAAATGTTCAATTTTCTTTTCAATTTTGTTAGACAATTTCATTCCATCTGGGCCAAATAATTTTAATCCATTATCATAATGTGGATTGTGTGATGCAGTTATCATAATTCCCATATTAGCTTTCATGGTTTTGGTAAGCATTGCTAAACCATTAGTTGGTAGAGGTCCCAAAGTGTAAACGTGCATACCAGCTGAGGTTAATCCTGATACCAAAGCTGGTTCGAGCATATAACCTGATAGCCTTGTATCTTTGGCAATTACAGCCACTTGTTTGTTTTTTTTTTGTGATCTAAAAAAAGTTCCTGATGCTAGACCAAACTTAAAAAACATATCTCCATTAATATTTTTGCTATTTATCGCGCCTCTAATACCATCAGTTCCAAAGTATTTTTTTGGCATTAATTTTTAAATATCTCTTTATAAACTTTTATACCCTGCATAATTTCATTAACATCATGAACTCTTAAAATTTGAACACCTTGGGTCATCATATAAATTGAAGAAGCTACTGTGCCTCCAATTCTTAATTTACTATCATTATTTTTAGATATTTCTTTTATAAACCTTTTTCTTGAGTTTCCCACAAGTATAGGAAAACCAAGTGAATGAAAAATAGAAATGTTCTTAATTAAATTCATATTATGTTTCAAATTTTTTCCAAAACCTATTCCTGGGTCAATGATTATTTTATTGTGATTTATTCCAATTGATCTTAAAAAATTCAGTTTTTTTTCAAAAAAATCATAAATATCCAACAATTCATTTTTATAAGAAGGATTATTTTGCATATCCTCAGGACGGCCTTGGGAATGCTGCAATACAAATGGAGTATTATTAAGCTTTAATACATTTGCGGTTTCTGGGTCATATTCCAAACCTGATACATCATTGATTAACTTCACTCCAAGTTGAATTCCTTTTTTCATTATATTTGATTTTCTTGTATCCAAAGATATTGGTATTTTTTTACTCAATAGTTTTAAAATTTTATTAATTCTACTCCATTCTAACTTTTCATTTATAGGTTTAGATCCTGGTCTGGTAGACTCTCCCCCAATATCAATTAAGTTTGCCCCTGAGTTAAACAAATTTATAGCTTGTTTAACTGCTTTATCTTTTTTATTAAATTTTCCTCCATCTGAAAAACTGTCAGGTGTCAAATTTAAAACTCCCAGCAAATTAGGAATTAAGTTAAATTTTAAATTACTAAAATTTTTTTTTTTCGAAGTAATATTCTTTAAATCAGTATTAATTTTTTTTTTTAATGAGTTTGATAATTTATTAATTTGATTGATAAATAATATTTTTTTAGATTTTCTTGTAATTATTTCAATTTGATCAAAAGAAATTTCTTTAATACCATGAAGTGGTAGTGATTTATTTTTCTCTACAAGATTTTTAGACTTAGCGCCATAATAGAAATTACACACTCTTGTGTAATATCTTTTCATCTATAAGTTTAGTGAACTATCTTTGGTTTAAGTCCTAATGAACTTAATGCAGAACCCTTATCATTATCCTCAACCTTAATATCTTCTTTGTCTTTTGGATAAACATTTTTATTTATCAAATTTTCTATTTCCTCTCCTGAAAGAGTTTCATAGGTTAAAAGTGCTTTAGCTAACTTGTGCAAATCATCAATTTTTTCAGTTAGAACTTTTCTTGCTCTTTCATAACCTTTATCAACTATTTTTCTTATTTCAGAGTCAACTTTTTGTGCCGTTTCCTCTGACATATTTTGTTGTCTTGCAACAGATCTACCCAAGAAAACTTCTTCCTCGTTTTCTCCATATGCAACTGGTCCAAGTTCCTTGCTTAATCCTGCTCTCATGACCATTGCTCTTGCTCTTTTAGTTGCTTGTTCGATATCACTCGATGCTCCAGTAGTAACTTTATCTTCACCAAATATTATTTCCTCAGCAACCCTTCCACCCATTGCAATAGCAAGTTGGGCGTGTAGCTGCTCACGTGTTTGTGATAATTCATCTCTTTCAGGTAATTGCATAACCATACCAAGAGCTCTTCCTCTTGGGATAATAGTAGCTTTATGAATTGGATATGCTGCACTCTCATTAATAGTTACAATTGCGTGTCCAGCCTCATGATAAGCTGTTAAAGTTTTCTCCTCTTCAGTCATTACCATTGATCTTCTTTCAGACCCCATCATTACTTTATCTTTTGCTTCCTCAAACTCTACCAAAGTAACAATACGTTTATTTTTTCTAGCAGCTAATAAAGCTGCCTCATTAACAAGATTTGCTAGATCTGCTCCTGAAAAACCCGGTGTACCTCTTGCAACTGTTCTTAAATTTACATCTGGAGCCATCTTAATTTTTTTAACATGGACTTTTAGAATTTTTTCTCTTCCAATTATATCTGGATTTGAGACAACTACTTGTCTATCAAATCTACCTGGTCTTAATAATGCAGGATCTAAAACATCAGGTCTGTTAGTTGCAGCAATTATAATAACTCCTTCGTTAGTATCGAAACCATCCATTTCAACTAATAATTGGTTTAATGTTTGTTCTCTCTCGTCATTGCCCCCACCTAGACCTGCACCACGACTTCTTCCAACAGCATCGATCTCGTCAATAAAAATTATGCATGGGGAATTTTTCTTTCCCTGCTCAAACATATCTCTTACTCTTGATGCACCAACACCAACAAACATCTCGACAAAATCTGAGCCTGAAATAGTAAAAAAGGGAACTGCAGCTTCACCTGCTATCGCTCTAGCTAAAAGAGTTTTTCCTGTACCAGGAGGTCCTACTAATAATGCACCTCTTGGTATTTTTCCTCCAAGCCTACTGAATTTTTTTGGATCTTTTAAAAATTCTACAATCTCCTCAACTTCTTCTTTAGCTT